>Ga0214917_10001605_pt1 | contig 28919 bp, 36 predicted proteins | sample LL_1208_BB_MetaG_FD_177983 | JGI IMG/M metagenome (GOLD analysis project Ga0214917, IMG submission 177983) | Freshwater microbial communities from Lake Lanier, Atlanta, Georgia, United States - LL_1208_BB | ecosystem: Environmental > Aquatic > Freshwater > Lake | place: USA: Georgia | collected... | reverse complement strand
CACGAGTTACCAACACTGAGTTACCGTACTCTGCAAGAGTAATGGTTACTGAGGTTGGTGTTGACATTGCTACTGCATCTGGGTCAGTATCCTCTGTGAGGGCTGTAGTTGCAGCAGATAGGTCAACGTAGCGTTGTAAAACAACTGTTGAACCTGGGATTGCTTGACGTGCTGGACGCTTGTCTGCGACTGAACGAATTAGTGGTTCAGAACGGAGAGCAAACTCTAGAAGACGGTCATACGCCTTCTGTACTAAACCAGCACCACCAGCGGTACCACCTAAAGAGGCAGAACCTGTTGATACGTAGGCATTAGCCATTTGTCACCTCCAAGTGACTATGAACGGAATTATTGTTGTGAGCGAAGTACATCAAGTAATGCATCCATTGAATCTGCATTATCGATGCGAAGATTTAAATCCTCTGCTCGGTCAGGGGTCATAGCACTTTGAGTAAGTACATCTTGCTGCCTTAAGGCTGCTCTGTCTACTTCACTCACTTTAGGCTCTTCCTTGTTAATCTTAATTCCAAATAAATCAGCGTTATCATCAAGCCAGTTATTCACTGACTCCTCGTTAACGTCATCTAAGTCTTTAAGAACAAGTCTTGCAGCCTTTGCGTTGACACCCTTCTTTTCTAGGACTTCTTTGACAACTCGCTCACGCTGCACCTTGGATAATCCCTCAAGTTGCTCAGTAAGTTCCTTGATACGTTTCTCATCTGCACGTTTGGCTTTTCGTAACTTTTTAAGTAAGTCACTTCCATCCATCTGTGTATCTGTATCTGTATCTAGGTCGTCGTCTTCGTCTTCCCAGTAATTGTTGCTCATAGCAACCACCCTTTCTATTCGTTGATTAGTCGCAAGCCTCAGTTCAGTTCGGGGAAACTGGCTGGCTCTTGCTATCGGTCTTATACACCACACGAGGGCCGATAGGTCCGTGTAGGATTCTAGTTATAGGTTTGTTATTGTTCCTAATGCGCCTTTACCAAGACCTGAACTCTTCTTAAATTGTGCTGCTTCAAGTTCTGATAGTCTTTGACGCTTACGTTGTGCAGATGCTAGACCCTGAAGTCTTTCTTGCTCTGCCTCTAATCTTCCATATTGTTGCTCGGTTCCACCATAGATAGAACTTAACTTCTCTGCAGTAGGAAGTATCTGTGCTATCTCTTTATAGCCAGCCTCAGCCTCTGCTTTAGTAACACCTTGTCTAGCAAGTACATCTGCTCCTACTGTACCAGTAGTTACATTAGCAAATCCAGTAGTTGTCTCTGGAGTAGTTGCTAGTTCACTGGCTGTAAGTCCTTGGCGTAGTGCAGCACCACCAATTTCTGCAGCCTTAACTTTCTGTTGAAGTGCAGGTAATTGATTGACTGGGTCAAGCATACCAGTTACTATATCTGAAAAACCTAGTGATGAGTAGAACTTCTTAAAGGTAGATAGTACTGGGTCATCGCCCATAACCCTATCGTATGCTAATTGAACCCTTTCAGTTACCTCTGTTGGGTCTACATCTGATACAATAAAACTATCATAATATGATTGAGTCTTAAACTTAGGTAGATTATAAGAAGTAAATACTTTCTCATATGCTTGTTCTAGTTTAAGGTATTCGCCAGGAGACAATACAGGCTTTCCAGCCTTTTGTCTTGCTACGTTACCAGCAAATCTTTCATTAAACTTAGCATTATATCTTGAGTCAAACTGTAGTAATGTTAATAATTCAGTGCTACTAGCCTCAGGATATTCATCACGAATACTTTCTAATACTGAAGCAAGGCCTGTGATTCTATATGATTCAAGTATCTTTTGAATTGTATCATAGGCAACGTTAGGAACAATTTCTTTCTTTGCTGGAGTTTTAGCAGGTGTGCCAAATGTTTCGCTGGTATTGTCACTATAAAAAATAGTTACTGTTCCATCTTCGTTTGTTACCGACCTGACAACTGTTCTACCAGAAACAACATCTTCGCCGCCACCTACAACAATTTCTTTTTTCGGTTCAGAGACTTTAGGTTCAGTATCCTTAGGCTTAATGTCTTGTACTTTTTTGTCACCACCGCTTGGTTTGGTAACAGTTGTTGGTAAAGTTTGCCCAGGTTTTGTAATTGTAGTTTGTTGTGGGTTACCTAAACCATAAGTAAATGTTTGAGTTGAAGCAGGTTTTTGTGCTTGACCAAATGGTGTGCCAACAGGCGCAGTAGGTTTAGGAGTAGTAGTTCTACCCTCCTTTTGATTTGCAGCATATTGCTGACTTACATTCACCACTCCAGCGGTAGTAACCTTAGGTTTTTCAGCCATTGTTTTCCTATCCTATGTTAAATGCTTTTAGTAGTGTTTGCAAATCGCCCAAAGACCGCTCTTTATAAGCATCTGTCTTCTTATACTCTGGACTTCTATATAATTCTTTCTTGTAATCTTGTATAGACTTGGGTGCTGGACCAGAACCAATATCATACATATCTGATATTTTAATTTGGTCAGCAGGTATACCAAGTACTTGTGCTCTAGTATTAATCCAAGGAGAAAGGATTTGTCTTGCTGTTTTGCCTTGGGCGAAGAAATCTTTAAATGCTGGCATAACTACACTTGCCTGCATCGTGACGCTATCAACTTCGTTTTGATAGGCTTCTTCGCTTCTTAAACTTTGAACTGCTTTATTATAAATTTGTTTTTCGTCAATAGGTATACCATTGTCGTCATAAGCAGTTCTAAGTGCTCTAACTCTTCTGCCTAGCGCACCCTTGTCAGCAACACCTGGAACCATACCAGTTTGACCAAGATTGAATCGTTCAGTGGCTTTCTTTTGAATGTACTTTAAAAGTATATCTTCTTTTTGTTGAGCACCTAAAGAGCCTTTAGCCTCAAGAGCATTTAACTCTTTAGCGTATGCTTTGGCTATGGCAGGGTCTGCTTTAGTTTCAAATATATCTAGGAACTTATCATTAAGTTCTGCTTCAAGTGCTGCTGGAGATGATACGGCTTTCGGAACTGTAGTTATTTTACCAAAGAACTGTTGTGCTAGACTAGGATTATTAGCCAACTTAATAACTGTATTGCTAAGTCCATCACCAGACCAATCAGCAACTCCAGCAACTTTATCTAGAGCCGCTAAATCTTCTGCTCGTGGAATAATAGACCCACTTTTGAGCATTTTATTAATAAAGTCTGGAGTTGGAGCCATACCTGCTGAATATAATCCAGGAATTCTACCCATATTTAAAAGTAAGGCTGCTCTATCTTCTGGTTTTAAAACAGCAAGACCCTGAGCACCAGCGCCTTTTTCGAATTGTGCAGCACCGCCACCACTTATTTGAAAACCTTTTGGAAGACCTGATATAGTTTTACCATCAGTAGATGAACCAATTGTTATGCCACCTTTTGCAACTTCTACTTGGTCGCTTGGTTTAATCCCAGTTGTTTTTTTATCTTTTTCAGAATCTTTATTTTTTGCAGTATTTATTCCAACTGCCGCTGCGCCAATGGCTGCTACCTTACCTAGTGTTGTTTTAGGTATAACTTTCTTGGCAACCTTTGTTGCGCCTGACTTAATGGATGACATACTAAATTAACCTTCCAATTCTTCTTTAAAGAATATGTAGAATACTTTTTGGAAATCTGGATTTCTTTTTATAATATCTAAGGCTTGTTGCGCTAAGTATGTTCGTTGTGCCTCAAATCCTTTGGCACTTAAACTCTCATTTGGCTTTTTGCCATTAAGTCTAAGTGTTTCATCTCGCAAGTACAAGTAGTCTCTAATGCCAGCAACTGCTGAAGAGTTTAAAAATCTTTCATCTTGAGATGCTTCTCTTAATTGGTTTAATATTCTGTCATCTTTAGATGCATCATATATAGTTTTCTTGCCAATTAAGTTAAAACTATCAGTTAAGTTTGACAGAGCAGCAGAGGTAGTTTTACTACTCCATTGTTCGCCAACAGACTTAGCCAGCAATCTATCCTTGGCAGCAGCATATCTAATGCTGGTTGCCCTGTCCATAATTTGCTCAGCATTTAATCTTTCGACTCTGCCTTCTTTTGAAAGCCAGTTTCGCAACTCCATAGAGAATCCACCATTAGGATAAAAGTATCCAAATGTATCTTTATATTTATCAACTATACTTGGGTCTCTTAATATCATTCTGTAAGTCAATAAATTTGTAGGAGCACCTGTCCAAGTACCTACTAAAGCAAATACTTGCTCTGGTCCATACAAATCTAAAAACTCAGCATATGCTCTGTTTCTATCTCCACCTGCTGCAACTTCAAACTTTTTAAAGTCACTCCATAATGCAGAGGCTAACATAGCATTACCAGTTTTATCTTTTACTAAATCTTCTGGGGATGTAGCAAACGGACTTCCTAATCCGAATACGCCTCTGAATCCAGCAAATATTCTAGAAAACTCATTGGTGTCTTTGATTAATCTATTCTGGTCCTTAGGGTCATCAAGGTCGTAATCTCCACCACTAGCAAGATAGTTCATAGTAGGAGCAAATGCTGCTGCATAACCCTCTTCAAAGTTAAATATAGAACTTGCAATTCTTGATATATTAGGAGTTGTTGCTGCTTGTATTAATCCAGGAGCAGTTGTTATATTTGGTCTACCATATGGAAAGAATACTTTTTCGGCAAATTCCCTCATAGAAGGAGGAAGTTTTTCTACAGGGTCTAATCCAAAACCCTCTAACATATTTAAAGTAATAGTAAATCCTGGACCAAATCCTGGCAGGATTCCGCTACCCAATGCGAAGTTAAATGATTGAGGTGTTCCTTTTGAACCAAATGGTCCCTCTACGCTAAACTGTCTTTTATCAAGTAAATTTGTAAAGAAGTTCATACCAGTAGACATAAATGGTACATAGAACTGGCGGACTCCATACTGTGGGTCAGTAAAGAAAAATCCTTGATTTGGGTCATAGTAATCTCTAGCATCGGTTAATTGATATAGCGCTGAGGATTCTGGTGACTTAAGGAAATCTAAAGCACGAGTTACTTTATAAACTTCGCCAGGATTATTAAGTGATAATTTACCCCACTTAAGAATTGTATCTGACCAGGCTTGACCAAATGGTGCAATTAATCTAAGTTGATGCCAAAGTAAACGCTTCTTTGATGCGTTATAAAATAATTCTTTAACGTGTTGACTAGCAACTCTGCTAGCATACTCGTGGATTTCTTCTTTAGTCATAGTTCCAGAGCCATCGGCTTTTTTGACATTAGTCCAAAATCCGTGAGTCTGACCTATCGCCTTTGTTCCATCAAAATTAAGCAAAGGTGCTAAAGATTTAGGAGCAATCTTGGTAATTTGTTCCAGTGCTGGCTTGTCCGCTGCGTATATAACATCACGAACTACATCCCAATACTTTTGTCTCCACTCAGGACCCATACTTGTGGTCTTTTCAAACTGAACTGCGTGGTCAAAAAAGTTTTCAATTGCTAAATTTATCTTAGACTGCCTATTTTTTTCAATTACGGCAACCTCTTTAGGTATTTTCATAGCAACATTATCCCAGTTTGCTACACCACTAAACGCTTTTTCAAGTTGTTTTGCAAATTCTTCATTTACATCTTTGATTTTTTTGCGTCCAGCGCCTACTTCTTTTGCATTCTTTAAAGAATTAAGGGCTTCATCCGCTTCTTTAGGTACTCTTAAAGAATATCCTGAGGTCTCAATAGCACCTTCACCAATTAGTTTTCTGATTGCTTCAGCAGATGCTCCGTTTTGCCCAGCAACCTGCTCAATACGTGCTTGCAGAGATACTAGTTGCTTATCTGCATTTCTTCCAGTAAACAAAAATGCCATAGCACCATCATAAGTATCAAAAATATCTCTAGTTTCTTTATTTTCTATACCGTTCAAAAATCTATCCCAGGCTGGTCTACCTTGACCAGATAAGAAATACTGAACTGTAGCACCTTCATTGCCAGGAGTGGTACGAGCAACCGCTTTTCCTAAATTGCTAGCACTTAAAATTCTAATTTCGTTTGCCAAACCAAGATACCAGTTTTTATCTTTTGGATAGACAAGTTGATACCCACGCATAATAGAAACTTTATTTACTTCTTGAGCAGCACCCTGTGCTAGACTCGACATATAATCTAAATAGTCATATTTATTAGAGTTAGCCAAAGACTCATAAGCCAATTCTTGGGCTGAACTTCCAAGTTTCATTTCTTGGCCTAAAGTATTATGTTTATACTTATCATAAGTATTTAGCAGTTGTCTCCATTTTGGACCACTACTTCTACCTTGCCACATAGCAATAGCAGCCAAAGGGTTATTGTAGAAAGATATGTGGCCATTAAGCATAATACGTATTTGCTCTTCGCCAATATTTCTAATAACATATGCTGGTCTAGTTAATAATATTTTTTTCCAGTAGTTATTGGTAAATGTATCAACTGCATCTACGGTTCCACTAAAAAGTTTATTTTTATAAACTGATTTAAGTTTTCCAACTTTAGCAATTTCTCTAAGCAATTCCTCGGCAGGAGGAAAATAAAGCATAGAGTTTAAACGCTCAGATTCTAAATGTGGTCCATTAAATCTTACCTTTTGACCATTAGTAAAAACAAAATCTAAGTTAGCACCATTTCTGTGCATTTCAGCCCAGTACATAGCCTGTTCATCTGCATTCTTTTTAAAGAATGTTGTAAGTTCCTTAAGTTTTTCTGTACCAATACCAGCCTTCTCAAAGGCTGCTGCATTGGCCTTAAATACTTCATCGTAAACTTTAGTTGCGGCCTGAAACGCTGAAACCTTAGGGTCAATATTAAAGGCAATATCATCTACCAAAGTTTTAACGGTTGCTTCATCAACCTTTAGCGCTCTAGCAAAATTTGTAACTACCTCTATCAAACCATCTTTGTCTTCAAAGTGGACAAGAGCACCGTCTCTAGGTATATAGGTTGAATAACTTTTACTTATGCCATTATAAAGTTTCTCAGCATAAGGAATCTTTTTAAATCCACTAGCAGCCCTGCCCGCAATAGCCTGTGCAGCACGAGCCTGCTTTCCTTTTACTATACCGCTCAAGGCTCTAGATGTAGCAGTTCCGCTTTCTAAAACATTTTGCACAACCGTACCATTTGCAATGTATGGTGCTAGCGCAGATAAAACTTCTTCTCTAGTTTTAGCAGCAGCCAATGCAATAGATTGGTCCTTAGTAAATCCATCTTTTCCACCACGTCGGCTTAATTGCCAAATATCAAACCAGTCATCAATTTCTGCAATTTCATTTATAATTGGTTTTGCTGAAGCACCATTTAAGAATTTCTCTAAGGCACTATAATCAATTCCCTTTTGAAGTATTTGAGACTCTTCATCTAATTTAACTGCTTTGGCTACAGAGTCTTCAAATGCTTTTCTAAACTCTTCTTTTTGCTTAGGGGCAAGTTTAGCAAGGTCTGGAAACTTGTCAAATAATTCAAGTTCTTGTAAGGCTTTTACTGTATCATCTGCATTTGCAGCAATTTGTGTTTCAAGCACAGTTAATTTTTGTAAATCTTCAGCAGTTGCTCTGCCCTTTTGATAAGCCTCAGATTTGATTATAGCATTTTTAGCCTTAATTAATTTGTTAACTTTAGTTACAGGGTCAGCATAAACTAAGAATCCAATTTCTCCAATAGCATTAATTAATCTGGCTGTTCCACCTTCAAGGTTTCCACCAGTCATTACATAAGAAATTGGGTCGATAGCAGAATAAGGTCTGTATAAAGGATTTCCTTCTTTATCTAGTACCTGTTTGCCGTCATTATCCAATACTGCAATTTTTCCTAGTTTTAATTTTTCTTGGCGTACTTTAAATCCAAGTCCAGTTTCTTCATTAATAAAAAATCCAGAGCCAGCATTTATCTCACCAGTAGTAAAAAATTCTTTAATTGCTTGAACAGCATATGTTTGGTCAATGCCTTCCCAAACTGCATTCTCTTTTGGTCTGGCTAACCCACCAGTAGCAACTTGTGCTACAGTATTACTTATAGAATTATAAATTGCCTCAACTGGCAGAAGCAATCCTGCTGTAGCCAAACGGCTAGTGCCTTTAATTCCTTTCCAAATATTATATGGAAGTCCCCAGAATTTGGCTTTAAATGCTTCATCAGATAATTTTTGGTTTTCTTTTAATTGGTCTAGTTCTCGTTGCGCTTTTGTTTGCTCATCAATTTGAGCAAAAGTTTTAACTAAGTCACTTGAGCCAATGCTACCATTTTTATACAATCCAGAAATAATACCAGCAGACGCTGTTGGATTTGTAGAGATAGTTTTTCTTAACTCATCACCCTGAGGTCCGCCTAAGATTTCTGCTTGCTGTTGGATGTCAATATAATCTAATTGTTGTTGGGTAAATTGTTTATCAAAAGTACCCTCAATAATGTAATTACCGCTAGCATCCTTTTTAATTTTAGGATAATTCACTAGATTCTACCTTCAGCGCTCAAATACTCCAACATACGTCGAACATCTTCATTACTTGGGTCCTGAAGATACAGTGCTTGAATTAATCGAGCAGATGAATCTGGTTGTTGTTGTGGCACCATTGCTGGTAGCGCTAAAGCCTCTGAGCCAGCACCAGGTCCCTCATCAATACCAGTTGTTACTGGTACATCAGGTCTTTGTGTTGGTGCGTCAAGTGCAACAACTTGTGGCATTTGAGGAGCAGTAGCCATTGGTCTTGCAGTAGCAACTGGATTACCAGCCATAGGAGCAGCAGTCTGTTGCGCCATCTGTGCTTGACCTTGTCCATAGGCTAAGCCTGACATATAACGTGCAGGTTGTGTTCCTGATTGACCAGCACCACCTGTTGCTGATATATTAGCAGGATTGTTCTGTGGTGCAGTTGGGCGGTCTCCGCCACGATTCTCAGCCATAGTTCCTCCTACTTAGTAAATTGTGTTTTAACAGTTGCGGTTCCACCGCACCATACGTTGTATTCAATTGCTATATTAATTGCTTTCTTTGCAGCCCCTGATGCTTTAGCGTGAGTTTTAGTTTCAGACTCCATTGCTGCTAATGCGCCAAGTGCTAAGGTTCCACCAGAACCTATTGCATATAAACCTTTGTCATCTCGCATATATCCATAGTCATCACTAACTTGATATAACCTACCATTAAAACAAACTAATGCATCCCAACCTGAATCATCATCATTTTTTGTTTTAGGTGTTGGGTCGTATCCACCATCAATTATAGTTTGCTTTAAAGATGGTAATACTCTAATCATCATAAATCTATCTGGGTCTTGTGTCTTAATTACCTTTGGTGGTTGCCATAGGTTATTAAGAATATCTCCTACAATTGCATCACCTGCAACTGCAATTAGATACTCACCAATCTTAACTATCTTTTCGCAACCTTTGGCTACATATGGTCTGTCTTGATATGAGGTTGTAGTATCTGCGCCTAGAACAGCCCAGCCTTTACCTTGTATTCCAACAATTGCTGTCATAGTCCCCTACTTATTTATCGTCGTCGAATAGTTCTTACGCTTGCGTTTGCTTCTCCACCTGATGTTAAACTTGATAAAAGACTTTGAATATCTGGTGCTTGTTCTTGTGGTGGTAGTTCTGCTGCACCCTGCTCTGGTGTAGGACCTCCTACTGGAGCAGCAGCGGGAGCAGGGGACGTTTGCTCAACCTGAGAAGGTGCGCCAGCAGGAGGAACTTGTTGCGCTTCAGGCGCAAATATCTCTTCAATTGCATCCTCTATTGCTTGTCCCTTTTGTCTTGATTTAATAACCTCAGCAATTTTTCTAACAATGTCAGAAGGATTCTGTCCACTAGCGGCCATTTGTGGAATGGCTTGGGTGTATGCTTGAAGTGAACCAATAAGAGCATTACGCATATCTTCAATCTCAATCTTCTCTTGCTCTTGTGTAACATTGACATTAAATGGTAACTCCCTCATAGCCATATCTTTAGAGATTAATTTACCACCAAGTGCTTGCAACATAAAAATAAGTCCCTGTGCTGGATTAAGACCAGCAAGCATACCGTAACGAACATCGGCAGAGAAATCATTCTTAATGTCTTTACTTGGCTTGTACTCTAGTGCGTAAGGTGAGCCAGCATCTACGCCACGAATTGTTTTTGTTTCATCAAAGAACATCTGGTCAACTTCAAAGCATAGGCTAATAACATCACGAAGTGCTGTAGCAAAGATTGCCTGTGCTGATTTAACCTGTGTATCAAAGGCTCCCATAAGAGCCTGTACACCTTGACCTGTAACAATAGATGCATCGATGTTACCAGTACGTCCTTCTGGATAACGAGCACCAACTCTAAGTTCTTGATTTAATAATTGTTGTTCAGTAAATGCACCTTGTGGTAGAGTAAGTTCTACACGACGTACACCCGCTGGATTAGAAGTACGGATAACAGCATCGCCACCAAGTTGCAACTCTTGTACATCTTGTGGAAGTACGATTGGGGCTTGTACAGATTTCTCTGCAGCCTCCATAGCAAGCATAGCGAAACGGTTACGAAGTAACTGAATACCTAATACATCATCAAACTGTCCACGCATCTCACCATCTACAGATGGACGCTTAGCAACAATAACCATCATCTTGCCTAGTGGATTACGTGCTTGTGATAAAATTAAATTTTGTCTTGATGGTATATATACAACAGATTGGTCTTTATCGTAGTAGCGGATAATTTCAATCAAGTTATTTACATCTTGTTTGAATCCAGATGGGCCAAGTAGTTGACCTTCATACTCTGGGAATTGTGCTACTAGTTCACCTAGTGTTAATGTATATCTCTTTGCAAATGCAATGCATCGTCCATAGCGGTCAAATTCAGGATAAGCCATCCTTGGGTTTTCCAGGCGGATGCGAGGCAGTTTTGCTTCCTGGTCCAATTCAATTACGAATGGCAGGAATCCGTATGTTATATAGTGGTCCGCCCCCGTATACATATGAACTTGTAAATCGGAATGATTAAAATAATTAGAAGCAATGCGAGTACGATTATCAGCAAACTTACGAGCACGGTCATTAACCTGGCTAGCGGATGAACAGTTAACCGCTGGAAGTGGTGCCATAACTTCCGATAAGTCTCTGGCAACAATGTCAATAAAATTCGCAACGACATTTGTATCTACACCCTCTGGGAAAAAGTCAGGATAGACTTCTGAGATTTTACCTTGACGCACAGCAAGTACATCACCTGCACGGGCATCACGTTCTGATGCACGATACTGAAGTGATTGAACCCGTGATGCAATCTGGTCTATTGATAAAGCCATTTATATCCTAACTGTATGTTTCAGCCCATTGCTCTGCAAAGGCATCGTCTAAGTTAATTCCGTACCGTTTATCTTTTTGTGCTCTAGTTGCCCAACGGTTATTAGCAAACTTAGTAGCGTATGATGATTTCTGCATAAGTTCACGAACTTTGATAACGGCAAACCATAATGCCATAACACAGTCTGTTGGGTTTTTGGTATCAGGTTTCCAGGTAATCAATTGCTGTACTAAGGACTTCAAGCCCTCAGAGCCTTCATTAGAAGGAAGTTCAATTAGGTTATTATCCTGGAAACGAGAATCTCTTATCGTCCCGAATAGGGTAGCCATAGATGCTACACCAAAGCCAGTATCCCATTTGTTCTTACCTGTGAAGTGAGAGTTGAGGGTACAGCCATATTGTGCCAACCAGTTGCGTAAGTCATCATCTAAGGCGTAAGCCTTCTGGTGGGCGTTAATTTCAATTCTTATCTCTTGGGGTTTGTATTTGATAACCCATTCTTCGATAAGGTCTCTAATTCTTTGTGGAGTTGTATCGGTCATATTGACGCAATCTAATACATAGATTTTGCCATCAGAACGATTGTAGGTTATTACTACTGCTCCTGTTGCTCCTGCCATAGCGGGGTCGAGGCCGATAACGGTATAAGAGCCATCAATGTGTTTTGGATGGCCAGGTACTCCAGCCTTGAGTGGTCCCCTCTTTCGCATACCATTGACGCATCCTGCGACTGCGGTAGGTGCGAAGATGGAGTCTTCCATAACATCTTCTTGTTGGTAGACAAGCGCCCATACTGACGGAGCGACTTCAGACCTTCTAGTAAATAGCGAGGGTCCATCCCACTTTGTATATAATCCATCTTTGTCCGCCTCATCTTGTTCACCCTCAGGCCTGTCAGTCTTTGGCCACAAGGTTTTCCAGTTGGCGGGTTTCTCATCAAACTCTAAGACTGCTGGTTGGCTAAAGTAGGTGAATGGAGATTTACCACCAGTCCACTGACCAGGGTCTCTCATCATCTTATAAAGGTCAATAGGTGCGACACGGGTTCCTACAATAAGTAGTTTTCCGTGTCGACCCAAACGGGTGATGACTTCTTTTTGAAGCCATTCAATTTGCTTCTCCCACTCATGGGCGTTTGCATTCATCACCACATCGTCAAGGATAATCAGGTCGGCTCTTGCACCGTAAATCTGTGACCCGAATCCCAATGCTTGTACAGTAGGGTCCTTCTCGCCAGAGTCTCTACCAGTACCTAAGTAAATCATATCGGCAGACCAAGTGTTAGAGTCTGCTTTGTATCCACCCTGTGGGCCGAAGGCCACTTGTAGTTTAGTCCAGTTAGGATGACTTAGGCGGGTCTTGATGGCTGAAAGAAACTTTCGTGCCATACCCTGGGTTTTTGAAACTATGATGATTCGAACGTTAGGGTCTACCGCTAGACGATAGGTAACGTAGTTAATTGTAATTACAGTTGACTTGGCGTGCTCAGGTGGTACGTTGATAAGTACACGATTGCTAGCACCTACCTCGTAGGTCATAGATGGATGTAACCACCTAGGCTCTTTACCCTCAACCAAATCCACCCAGTCAAGGTGGTGGGGGAAGAGTCTTGTATCTAAGAACTCTTGAGAGAAATCCTCAAATGATATATCTTTAAGTTCGGCTAAATCTGTTTTAACACCCTTGGCTTCTAGCCTAGCCTTGTCAGCCTCTGCCTTGAAACTTGGCTCGGTAAGGGTCCACTGGCGAAAGGCGGCCTCAGAACGGCCAACGGATTCCATCGCCATCTTGATGGTTTGTCCCTGTTTAAGTTGGATGAGTACCCTCTGTTGGGCCTCCTCCTTGGTAAGGTTCTGCTTTGCCATTTAACGCCCCTAAGACTAATCTAACGGTAGCCGTTTAACGGCATAGTATCCCCACTATAATATATAATAATTAATAATATATATAATAGGAGTTGTCGGAATTAAAGGGAGACAACTCCCTATATAATAATTTATATTACATATATAGATAACCTGTGAAAAACTGAAAAGCGAACAACTTAGGGTGATATATTTTTACAGGGTAGTATATTATACTTACTTTAGGCCACCTAACATATAATTTTTATGGGTCACATATATATATAACCTGACCAAAATTAAACAAGTCTGGGTCAAAGTTTTGTCGATTTGTCGACTTATCTACTTATCTACTTACCTATTTTCTTACCATCTACCTCTACTTGATACCTGAGAACTAACTGTGAGATATATTAAAACTCAAATAACTAAACTCTACTGCTAACTATCTCCCTAACCCTTAGACTTGACAGATAGGGGGGCAGTATGATATAAGCCTAGAGATAGAACTCTCACCCTATACTTTAGGGTTATAGGTATTTATAGTGTGATACAATTCACACCACCAACACGCTTAGGGGTGTTTGACTTATGCCTAGTTCTATACTAGGTTAGGCATATAACTAAATAAGGGGGTGAATATGAGTAAAGCCTTAGAGATAGAACTAAGAGCAGAACTAGACTTAAAGCGATTAGACCGCTTAGAGAGAGTTCTAGCATTTAGTGATAAACTAGGATTAGCCCGTGAGGATTGGATACCTGCCACTAAGCAGACCCGCCTTATAGGCAGTAAGTCTAGTCAATTATTGCGATAAAGTTGGATAGTGTCGCCCCTAGTAGGGGGTAATCCTAGTTCATAACTAGGCGACACGCTAGGGTATAATATAGTTGCGCTATCTCTTAGAGTGTGCTATAATCTACCCGATAACTAAATATAGATTAAGTGAGTAGTAAGTAGGTGGGTGAGTTCGCCCCCTTGTTATGATGGCGGGTGCGCTGTCGGGGCTCTTAGCCACTTACTCACTACTTACTTAATCGGATTAGGGGATAATATGGTAATCCAATTATCTAAATCACCTAATAGGGGAATACTTAAACACGGCTTAGGCTCACCTAGTTGGAGATTATCCGACACAGTAAGCGGTAAAGCGGTGAGAGTAGGGGTTAAGCGTAAGCGTGCCCCTAAGTTAGCCCCTAGCAAGGTGGCACAGATAATCAAGGCTCACAATTTAGAACTAGAGCGTGAGTTAAGACTTGAGGCTAGGCGTGCTGAGTTCTTAAAGCAACACGCTAAACCTGCTGAGAGTTATCTATAAGATTGTAAGATAGTCCTAGCCGATAGGTTCGGAGTGCTTAGGGTTCGATACCCTACTAGGACACGCCATAAGTTGAGGATACTTGACTTGTTGCCCTAAGTATGCTATACTTAGGTATAATTAAGGGAGTATGAATTATGCCCCTAGTTAGGGATATGGTAAGGTTTAGCATTAGAGAGTTAAATCTCTCTAAGATAGCCCCTACCAATGAGCAGGAGTGGCAGATAGTAAATAACTATCTGTTAGAGAATTGTAAGGAGAACTAATGGCAGATATATTAGGGCTAAGTAAAGCAGTAAATATCGACCACCTATCTAGTGATGAGTTAGATATAGTGGCAGATATATTAAAAGACTTTAAGTAGTGGCTTGACTATCCTTTAAGGGTATGGTATCCTTAGAGGGTAGCCTAATCACTAGATTAGGAGATGGAGAACTAATGGAGATTATCCAAGAGTTTAGCGTGGATAGCGTGGCTACCTACCTAAGCACTTACTTCGGTGAGATATGGCTACCCCATAGAACGCTGATAATCCTAGCGATTATTGGTATCACCCTAAGAAGTATCAAGTTATTCAGAGAACGCAAGTAATATGGATAACAATATAGTAATCGAGATAACTAGAGATGAGTTGGAGTTAATCCGCAAGTCTTTAAGAACGCAAGAGAACTGGTATTCTAGGTCAGACTTTAAGAGTATGGCTATGGCTACAAGTTTGCTAAGAAGTAAAGTTAATGATATAATGATAGAGTTAGAATTACCAATAAAGTAGGGAGTTAATATGACTACTGGTATAGAGTGGCAAGAGTGCCAATCTTGTAATGGACACTATAAGCCTGACGATATGGTAGCCAATAGAGTAGGAGAACTATTGTGCGAGGATTGTCGAGTATATTGTGAGCGTTGCGAGGAGTATGATTATTCTGACAACGCAAGGCATATTGATGGTATTGGTATGTATTGTGAAGTATGCGCTGATAACTATACTTTCTGGTGTGAGTGTTGCGAGAATACTTACTCAGACCAATGCTCTAGTTATGAAGTAGCAGATATTGGAGTGTATTGGTGCGAGGATTGTTGCTCTAATAATGCTTACTGGTGCGAGGATTGTGAAGTCTATAACCGAGATAGTTGCGATAACTGCGAGGGTAATGCGTTAATTAACCAATACTCTTACAAGCCTAACCCTATATTCTATGGTGAGGATAAGAATAAATTATACTTTGGCATAGAACTAGAGATGGAGATTAGAGATGGAGATTTATCCGCAAGTTCTGAGTATGTAATGGAGATGATGGGCGACTTTACCTATCTTAAAGATGATAGTAGTATAGGTAGTGGTGGCTATAAAGGGTTCGAGATGGTATCTCACCCTGCTACTCTCGATTACTTCACCAACAATAAGAACTTATGGACTACCTTAGATTATCTAAAGAGAGTTCATATCGCTAGGAGTTGGGACGCTAAGAGTTGCGGATTACATGTCCATATAAACAGGGCAGGGTTTAAGTCAGGTGCTCATACTCATAGGTTCTTATCCTTAATCTATAAGAACTCTGATAAGATGATGAGATTAGGTGGGCGTAAAACTACCTATGCTAAGTTCAATGATGTGTATAAGTATGATGAGTTTGATAGACCATACTTTACACTAGCCGATAAAGTTGCTCACCCACACAACGCCATGACCGAGAGATATTCTGCGGTAAATACGCAGAACTTACACACCTTAGAACTCAGGTTCTTTAGGGGTACTATGAACCCTGATGGTGTGCTTAGTGCTATACAATTAGCACACGCAACAGTAGAATACACACGCAACCTAACCCTATCAGATGTAAAGATGGGTGCGTTAAGTTGGGAGTGGTTCGCTGACTGGATACAAGCCAACAATGGTTTATATCCTGAACTCTATATGCGTATGAGTAGAGTGGATAAGTTAGTAATAGATAGTAAAGAGTTAGTCCAAGCATGAGAGAGGAGTTAGTATGTGTTTATTAGTGGTGTGTAATCCTAATTCCACACCGAGTAAAGATGACCTAAAGATGGGTGCGTGTAAGAACCCGCATGGCTTTGGGTTTGCGATAGATACTGGTTCAGGTATTATATCTGAGCGTAGTATGTCTGCTAAGAAGTCTATCGCTAGGTTCTTAGAGTTGCGTGAGCAATACCCTAATGGCTACGCTATGTGGCACGCTAGGTATGCTACTCATGGAGTTAAGAACGAACTTAACTGCCACCCATTTAAGGTAGCAGGTGAGTACGATACTTACTTAGCGCACAATGGTGTGCTAGATATTCATATACCTAAAGGTGATAAGCGTAGCGACACTAGGATTATGGCAGAGGAGTTATTGCCAAGATTAGGTGGCGTGTCTGCCCTTGATGATGACTATGTATATGATATGATTAGTTCATGGGCTAGTGGCAACAAGGTAGTAGTTATGACCAATGACCCTAGCGCACAGTACAAGATTTATATTATCAATGAAAGTTTAGGTAGTTGGGACGATAGCGGTATATGGTGGAGTAATAATTCTTACAAGCCTATCATATCTACACCACGCACCGAGAGTTATACATATACCTATGGTGATGAGCCTAGTGTGTATGATATAGTAGCAACAGATAGCCACTTTGAGCCATCTTTATTCGAGGACAATAACTTCGAGTGTCCTAATTGTGAGGCTCTAGTAGACCTATGGGAAAGTGAACTCTACTGTACTATGTGTGAGTGTTGCTTTGATTGTAGCGCACAGTTCTTAGAGTGCCTATGCTACAACCCTAAGACTAAGAGTATGCTCAGAGATGAGTATGGATTTTTAAGTGAGAAGTGGTACAGCAGAGAGCCACTTGACTTCTAGAATTGGTAGTGATATAATCACTATCGATATGCTTGGTAAATTGCTAAGCATACAACAATGAAAGGTAATACAATGACAACCACGACAGCACGAGTATATGAGGACTACTTGGCTAGCATATCAATGACCCTCGCAGACCTAGCAGATGAACTGGCAACAGTTCAGTTAGATGTAGAGAGTGTCAATGGATATGAACCACGAGGCACAATACTTAAAGCACTACCAACACAGACTAGGTTTAAGCCTAAGTCTATGTGGGTATCATTAGGCAACGGCAAGTATCAACACTTGACTGGAAGCAAGGGCTTAATCGCCAAGCACTCACGCCTAGACGGATATACTTCAGTAGTATTCCGCCCATAATAAACTAGTTAATTGTGGGTGGGGTAATCGCCCCACCTACCCTAACATAGAGAGGACAGTATGATAGACAATGATTATGATTGGAGTTGCTATCTACCCAAGAGGGACACAGCACACCTATCAGATGAGGAAATTAAAGAGATGATAATTAAATTAACCTCAGCAGTTCAGGTTATATGTTCAGAGTATGGGATACATAACTAATGGGTGGTAAGGGTTCAGGTATAAAGGGTAGTGTGTTTGACTACCTATCTAATGATAAAGATTTAGATGTAAGTAATGGCTTGTGTGTTAATCACAATGACCCTGACTTATGGTTCGCAGGTGAAGTAGATAAAGATGATAACGAAGTATGGAGAAATAACGCAGAGCAGAGAAGCAGACTTAAACTAGAAGTTGATAAGGCTGTTATTGCTTTATCCATATGTAGTAATTGTCCTGCTAAAGTTAATTGTTTAGAACTAGGTATGCGTGGACCACAGAAATACTTTGGTATTTATGGTGGTACAATGCCTGGCGAAAGACTAATTATGTTAGGAAAGACCACAAAGAAAGCAGCAATAATAAATAAACTTGCCTTCGCAAGGAAGGTAAGAACTACTATGAAAGAAAGGGGTATAGGTGGATAAGGATATAGTGTGGCAAGGCGCAATCACTAAGGATATGGTAGCAGGTTGGTCTATGGATAAGATAAGTTTGCTTATCAGAGAACTGGACGACCTAGTTTATATCACTTATGAGGAGATGTCTAGCGACAATGATGTCGAAGGGTTGTTCGATAATGAATACGAATAACTATAAAATATCAATCAATGTCCGTGCTGAGTTAGTATATTATGTATCAGAATATGATATAGATAGAGCCATTGAGTTGGCAATAGACGCACCATATAAAGAATGGGAAGTGTCCTACTTTGATATGCCGACAGGCGCAGATGTACAAGCAGAGGAAATCTAAGAGAGGAGTTATAGATACTAAAGTTTATAGGATTTAATATGGCAGTTGGTTTGCTACTCACAATGGGTGGCTCATCACTACCATACACCCTTATATTTCTTTTAGTTCTATACTTTATAGGTGCTTTGTTATGAGAAGAGAACTTATGTTTATGTTTACTATATGCTTGTTAGCATTAGTCAGTATAAGATTTGCTACTCCTGCTACTAGCCCACTTAAGCGTGATGAAGCCATCATTGAGTGGACAACAGAGGATAGTAAAGCATATGCACAGGACAAGTTATACGAGTGGCAACATAAACAATGGTTGTGTCTCAATAAACTATGGACTAAAGAAAGTAATTGGAGACCCAACGCATACAATAAGATAAAGGTAATGGGTAAGAATGCTGGCGGTATCCCACAGATACTAGGGCTTGACCCTAAAACTCCAGCACCTGTTCAAATAGATAGAGGCTTGTCTTATATCTATAACAGATACCACACACCTTGTAAAGCGTGGGAGTTCTTCACTAAGAAAGGATACTACTAATCAATAAACCAAAACATATAACAGAACTTAAGCCTGACTACAAGTCTGCTATGGATATACGAGGTAGTGCTACTACTGTGTGTCCTTGCGGTTGTAATATATGGAATGTTAAGACTGTGTTTGATGATGAGACTGGGGAGATTGATATGTATTTCCTAGATATGGAGTGTGCTTTATGCGGCACTCTTGCAACAGCACCAACACCAGATGATGAAGAGGAGTTCTAATGCCTACATATTCATACCGCTGTCTTGACGATAAGACACTAACAGAACTAAGTCGTAGCGTTGATGAACGAGACGACTTGGTTGAGTGTCCGCAATGTAATAGAGAGATGACGAGAGAGTATCAAGCCAACCCAGTTCACTTCAAGGGGACAGGGTTCTATTCAACAGGTGGTTGATGTTCTTCTTCAGGCTCTTCACTGGTGGTATCAACATCCCTATATGGTTTGTATCCACCTATCTTGTTAATCAATCTAGTAATGGCACGCTTCAATCTCATTCGTGCTGCACTATCAGTACCAAGTTCCAAGTAGTTTGCTATCTCGCCGAAGTCTAGGTTCTCTGCGAAGCGTAGAAAGATTATTCTCCTATCATCTTTACTTAACTTCCAATAACCTGAGTCAATCTCTAACATCATAATAGTTAGGTTGCCACCCTCGGCGGGAGCAGACGGCCTTCCAGTAAATCCAAGATTTAATTTATGTGTTACACCATACTCACCACGCAACACAGGTGGTAGTAATGCTTCTACAATTTCAGAATCATAATAATGTATGTCGCCTATGTCGTAGCCAACTGACTTGGCTTTCCATCTTTGACAATAATCCAATGCTTGATTACGCAACGAACGATAGATTAAATTCTTTGCATCCTTATCACCTATCGCTTCCCAATCCTTAAGTTTATTTGGGTGCTCTGCAAACCATTGATACAGCGATTGTCTTATGTCCTCTAACTCTACCATACTAAACTTCCTATGGTACTCTGAGGCAACCGCTGTTACAATGTAATCCCACCGCTCAATGTTATCCCAATCCATTTACTTCCATAACTTTCCATCAAATACAAATGACCCATCCATATTAACTGGAACAAGATGTGGTACAACTTTATTTCCATCTACATATAGCACACCAAATCCTTTATGCCACGTAAATAATCCACCACGAATATACTTAGCAAACTTAAAGTCCATAAGACAACCAACTTCTAATCCCCAAATAGTTTTAGGATGACCACCAAAGTATGATTGTGTATAATGTGTTAAGCCCATGCGGTGCGTGTGTCCACACACTACACTCATGCCCGCTCTTTTTGCTAGTCCCAATGCGGTAGCACCAGCGGTAGGTTGCACATTACCCTCATCACCATGTAAAAGCAGCCAATTTGGGGCTAATTCATAGGGTTTTTCGTGGTATTTTATGCCTAGATTGTCCAGTTTTAGGAAGTTTTTTAACTCTAATTCAGGCAGACCAGCAAGTCCTGGTGCTCTCATCTTAATTGTATTAAATAATCTATCGGTATGATTACTACGAATCATATGTTTAATCTTTAATGATTCAAGTACACGATAAGTTTCATCTCTATCTTTACCAATAGATTTCTCGTGCTCTAACTCAGTGCCCTTACTCCACTTTGAGATAGTCTGCATATCCATTTCATCCCCGACTGACACAACTTCATCAGGCTTGTATGATTTAATGAAGCGAGACAGTACAGATACAGCATTCCTATCGTGATACGGTACCTGTAAATCAGATACGCAGACTATAATTTTCATTTATCCCATTGTCCTCTCAGAACTAGCAACCCTATGATTGCATAGTTTGCCATATCCTTGAAGGAATCTTCAAGAGACTCGTGCTCTGGTTGACTAGCACTACCATATAGGTTGTTAATCCTAGCCAACTTGTCGTGCATACGAACTCTTAATCCATTCAACGCACCGCCAGGTGCCTCGGATATATTCTTTGGTCCGTAATCTTTATGTTTAGATAATAATAAATCTAACAACTCTTGGAATGTCGAGGCTACTGCTGACTCAAAAGAGGCACTGTCAGGGTAACTACGAGTTTCCCATCCACCTTCTTGACTTGACTTATATGGAAACCTTGTTCCTCCAAGTGGATTATAATCTGCCATTCCTCACTTCCCCTCTTCAAGTAATTGCTTGAGTTCATTATCTATTTCCATCATCTGAGATTCAATTATCATTTCTTCTACTATATCTTTGATTGCTTCGGGCTGTGTCTCTGCCGTAAACAATGTCATATATGTAGACTGGGTTATGGTTTTTATTTGGTCAGGTTTGTTTGCATATTTATACAGACACCTAAGCAAGGAACCTATCATTAACCTTGCCCCATTGGGTAGGATTAGTGCTGGGTCAAACTCATCATCATCCTCTAGTATATGGTCGGTTGCTTCGAATACATTATTAAAGCGTTGACCACACTCAGGGCACGGCGGTATGCTTCTATCCATTTAGTCCAGCCTTTTCTTTTATATAGTCAGCACCATACTTAACATACGCACTGTTCACATCTTCCCCATCTGGCAATTGCACGACTGTGACTGGCAGTTCCCTCGCCAGACTTGCTGCAAATTCTTTTCCTGGTTGGTCTCCATCTGCAAATACAAATACTCTTTCAAAGTCAGCGAGCAATCTCGTGTAGTGCTTCTTCCAACTATTAGCCCCAGGTACGCCGATACAAGGGATGCCAATACAACTAGATAAAGTAATTGTGTCCAATTCACCTTCACACACTCCTATAAAATCGCCTGCTTTTTCTATGTCTAATACATTATACATCTTTGTTTCAGCGCCAGTCATTCCCATGTACTTAGGTTCAATAGCAGGATGAAGAGCACGAAAACGAATATCGACAATGCCACTCTTGGTAATATACGGTATGGATAATCTTCCTTTGAATTGTTCGTGTCCAATCTCAGGCTCCCCTACTACGCCGAATCGTGCCAACCGTGCTGCTTCCATTGTTATACCCCTGCTTCTGAGGTAATCTTCTGCCTGATAAATGTTTGCCCCGTACTTCTGTACTGCTTGTCCCAACAATTCCTTCTGCGATTGACTTTGCTTCACGTATGTCTACCCTTTCTTGTTGTGCAATAATTTGTAGCGAGTTACCTTGGACTCCACAGGCGAAGCAGATGAATATGTTATTATCGATATTAACGCTTCCTGATTGGTGAGTGTCCGAGTGGAATGGACACTTGATATTAACCTGCCCGTACTCTTGTCGTATACTTGCTCCATAGTGGATGAGTATCTCTCGTATGTTTGGTAAGTCATTTACCTGCCCTCTTCGTCCATTGTTCAAAGTCTTCCACCACCCAAGCCTTATCTATTCCTGCCTGTCTACGTTTAACTATTACAAATTTATATGGTACTTCTTTTAATCCTCTAGCCTTAGCATAATTCTCTGCCTCTACCTCGGCCTCACGCCAGAACTGTGGTAGGTCTAACTTCTTTGTTGCCTTTAGTTCCAGTATGTTTGCTGCTCCATCTAAGAAAGCAACTACATCACCTTCATCTTTAGCGCCAGCCTTGGTTAATCTTTCTGCTAGTATATCTTTAGACCTCAACCATTTAACAACACTAGTCTCAAAGGTAGCGCCCTTACGCTTTCCATAACTACTCATGAGTGAACCCACTTATAGGTATACGCCATCCGTTAATGTATGAATCATAATACTCAGGCTTCATAAACTCTTCGGGATAAGCAACGCCAAATATTTCTATCTCAGAATAATATTCTGTGTCTAAACATTTAGTACCGATAATAACTTTACCCTTATCCTTTGCCCAGAATGGTATGCTGTCTTGAGTTCTAACAGACCTTACCTCTATGTTTTCTCCAACATCAGGTAGGCTATGCCGCTTCTTATGCAGTGCATTAGGATAGCAAGGTACATTCCAAGACATATTGTAATGCTTAGCAACAGCCCACTCACACACATTAGCACGTATGTTAGCGTTAATCTCAGGCTCTAACTTACCATCTGCCTTACCCTGTGCATAGTTAGGTTGGTCAGTGGAACCAAACTTAGTTAGCCATCTCTCTACTGCAAGCATAGTGCAGACTCTAACCTCATCTTTATTTAATTGTACTATCATTAGTGATTCTCTGGTATGTCATCAACAAACATATACTCAGGATTAAATGCAATCCAAGTCATTAGTCCACCGCCAGCGTCTGCTCTTCCGTATCTGTTCTTGACGGGAGCAACACCCATTGAAGTTCCGACAACACCAAGTGTACATATAAGCGCTGGAAGTTGTGCAACTTTACCTTGGATAGCAGAGCGTGGCTGACACGGTGTCCCAAGAACAGCCTCACTAGTGTGATGAAGAACGACAACAGCCGAATTTGTAGCACGAGCAAGATATTTCAACTCCTTCATAATCGCTCTCATAGAAGCGAACTCTTCGCCACCATCAGTGGCTACATCCATTAAGTTATCTACTATGATTAGCGTAGGAGAACAGCCCCATAGTTCTTCAAAGGCTTGCACTTCTTCATCTATATCTTGTAGTGTTGGTGCTGATTCAAACGACCAGACTATATGGCTACTCTTGGATAGAGTAGCCTTAGTCCAACCAACATCAGAGTGTAGCATCCCCTCTACATCTGTTTGGTTTTTTCCAGAAATCATAGAGGCTAATCGCATAGCCATAGTGTGGGCATTAGTATCTGCTGAGATGTAAAGTGTTGGCACCTTCATCTTTAATGCTAGTGCTAATGCAAGTGTTGATTTTCCGACACCTGGTGCTGCTGCGAACATAGAAACTTCGGAGCGACGGATGATAATCTTGTTTGATTCGAATGCCTTAAAGCAAGATGGTAATGGTTCCCCACCAATACTGGCACGACCAACTGACCTGACAAGTGTACGCATCCTGGTTCCTTTCTAGTTCCGAAAAAAGATTTATGCCAGTCTTTTAGTTTACTGGTTTGCATTGGTCTGGTGTTCCTTGTGGTGAAGGACAAGCCCAGAATGCATATGGTTTACCGCTTGCTTTGCTGATACCCTCTCGCCATATACGTGCTCCGTGTTTGCACACTGGCGCTGCTGTACCTGATGCTTGCGATACTGGGGTTGGTGCGGAGTAAGTCGAGGGCTTTGTGCTTATAGTGGAACTCGACGTCGAGGACGGGTTTAGAGCATACGAACCCACAATCTTCTGTTGAGTTGCAGCAATTTGTGGAGAGTAATCTCCTACGCCTTCTAACAATACTGACAATTCGTCAGCAGTATTAGCACGTACGTTTATCATATCACCTGATGGTGTCTTGTAGGAAACTTGTAGTTTCCAGTCTTCATTTGCCATTATGTTTCTCATTTCTTCGAAGTGAACTGACAGTGTTCTGTAAGTCCACAACGATTGCAGTTGTTTGTATTAGGAATAAATATACCAGCCTTACGTGCTTTATCGAAGGAAGAAACCAAGTAGTTAAGTTTCTCTTCTGTATAATCACTAAGGTCTATCAATCTGGAAGTGCCACTATCTCTTGCCATCCAGTACGCACCGTACTTAACATCTACACCTAGTACCTGCTTAAGTCCTAACTTGTAGAACCCAAGTTGCAAGGTACTAGTTGGGGTTTGTTGTGAAGTCTTGAGGTCAACCACGACCAACTCACCATCGACTTCAAACACTCTATCGAGAACCATCTTCACTGGTACGTCAGCAAAGACTGGAGTTAACCCCAACTCTACGGCAGGTGCGCCCTCAGGAGTAAACCAAATCTTCCAGTTATGATTAGCCTTACGCCAATCAATGTATGACTGAACCCATTCAGGTCCCGTCTGTTGCCAGAAATCTACATTCTCTCTATTGGGAAATGCTTTAGATGTTCTACCACCAACACGAGCAAAGGTTAAGTCAATGCCCTCTGATTCTTTTTCCCAAGCCTTATCCCATAAACTTTGAGCGGTGTTCACTTAGTGCCTCCTTAAGTGCTAACTTGGCACGAAGTAATCCAACAAGTTCAGTCTCATCCATAGTCTTATCTATGAGTGAGTTGATAGAACCAACAGCAACAGCCCAAGTTTCTTTGAGTCCATCAATGTATCGCTCACGCATAATCTCATTGTAAGTCTCCCACTTTATAGTGGTGATACCGTTCTCTTCATTAACAATGCTTATCATAAGTTCTCCAAGTCCCACATCTCAGTGGCTGTATGAAATGATGAGCCACCTACCGACCAAACGGATGGGGCTTCTGGTAAGTTAAGTAGTCTACCTAAGTAGTACTGGTACCCACAATCTATGTAGGTAGTAAATGCTGAATAAGATATATGTTCAGGTAATGTATATTCTCCGAGTTGTATAGTCATTAGAGTATCTTAACCTATACTATAAGATATGTAGGGAACGGTACGTTCCCACATAAAATATATCTATGTGTATAATATTATATATATAATATATAAGACCCCTTCGGGGTCTATAATATAATATATATTATTATATATAGGATTCGTCTCGAAGTCAAGGGTGTGTATTGGTTTATAGACCCTAGGTATGTGGGATGATATATCTCTGTAGGAAGCGTGTTCGACTTCATACGCCTACTACATTTTTGGACATAGAAAAACAAAAAAGACCCCCCTTCCTAGTAGTTATCCTAGGTCGGGGGGTTTTCGTGTCTCTAATGGGCCTTTAAAGCCCGATTAGGGGTATATAATTAGTTACTGCCTCGTCCAAATTCTGTGGCTGATGGGTCTATTGCCTTCAGAACTGGGCCTGCAACGGCTGCGACACCTGCCATTGCCAAGGTCTTTAGGTCAGTTGTGCCAGCAAGGTATAGAGCAAGCACGGCTGCTACTGCAGCACGAGCATAACTTGCAACAATTGCTTTTACTTTAGTTGTATTCATATCCATCCTTAAGGGCGTGCTACGCCCATTACTAGGGAGTAGGCACGTTTCCTAAGATACACACCATCTCCATTTGATTGACTTCCTTTATTGCCACTAGAGGTATTACCCTCAATGACAGTAAGGAATTTTTTTCCATCGTTGCTTTCGCATATGCCAACGTGGTCAGCCTGTGCGTCATCATCGAATTGGAAAAATACTATATCACCAGGTTGGGCTTTACCAACTGGGACTATCTTACCGTGTTTAGCAAACCATTTAAGACCAGCATCACAAGATGCAAAACCCTTTTTAGTTTGGGCTGCTACTTTAGATACTAAACCTGCTTTATCAAAACACCAAGATACAAACATTGCACACCAAGGATTATTATTTAATCCATACCACTTGCCATACATACTGTCATTGTTCTTGCCTACCTCAGTATATCCAATCTGAGATTTGGCTATATCTACTACTGTCATATTGACCACCATCCATTAAAGCCAGCATCAGGATTGTCCTGTAGCCATTTCTCTCTTAAGTAATTCTGTTTAGGCCAACATATGTCGTGGCTTTCACAGCCACAACCTTGACAGTTATTGTCTTCCATTTTGAATTAGTATCTGATATAAACTATCTACTTTTTGTTCTAACCTATTGACTTGGTCTTTGACACTAGAGCCACCGTTAGGGCGAAGTTCAGATAAATAGTGTTTAACTAAGTGTCTTACCCCTACCGCTAGTGCTCCTATCAAGGTGGTTATGGCTACTGCGAGTGCAGCCCAGTCATTAGGTGTCATAAGTATTATACCGTTCTAATAGTTATTTCGATAACGCCACCAAAACCATCAAAGCGTTTGTCAGGTGGAGTCATACGGGTGAATGAGATTTGTTCAATAACTACTTGACGGTTCTCACCAGTAGTTAAATCTTGCCAAGCAACAACATCGCCATTCTCTTCAACATCTTCCAACGCTTGAAGTCGGGCAAATGCTTTGCCTTCATATCCAGATACTACGTTATATCTATCTGTTTCGATATCAAAACAATAGACTGGAAATCTCATAACTCTTTGTCTAGGTGTAGCAATAGTAGCCTTGGCTTGGTAGCCCTTAAATATAGGACCTGCGCTAGTAGTTGTAGCATCACGATTAAGAACAAACTTGTAGGCCACATACTCTTGGGCTGTATCAGGATTGCTAGTACCAACCTCAACGGCAGTTACTCCTGCTTCATAGGTAATGTGGTCATACTCTGTGCCATCTTTATCTACAGTTTCTAATACCAATGAGCCAAAGGTAAAGTCACCACGAGCAAGTAAACGCTTAAAGTTTTTAGGCTCAAGTGTGCCATAGCGAATATAACCTGTAGTTATATAACCAGTATCTCTTAGTGTAGATGCAGATTCAATATTGATAGAACCTACTTTATTAACTAATGCTGTGGCAGATGATACTGCAGTAGATGCTACGTTGCTTGCAGTCTTTGTATAAGTAAATGTAGTAGTACTAGGCACGCTAGCAACTGTATATTTGCCATTAAAGGTAGCGTCAACACCCTCTACCCACACCTCATCATTTACGGATAGTCCGTGAGCAGCAGATGTGGTAAGAGTTGCTACGTTAGAGGTCAATGCTTTGTTGGTAACTGTGCCAGCATTTACGGCTGTAGTACAGAATACAAGTCTATTAGTTTCGCCAGCAAATGCACAAGATGTAGTTTTATATCCAGATATATCTGATACATATAGGTCATTAGCGTAGGCAAAACGTAACTCTTCAATTTCATTACCCAGGTCAATGCGGATAACTCCAGGTGCACCATCTACGCCAGTTGCACACCAGACAAATCTGTCTCGTGCAGCAAAGTCATAGCAAGGCTGTGTGGTTTCCACAATGAGTGGACCATATTTAATGGAGCCATCAACGTCAGAGACTTCTGCTGCACGGATTCCTTTATTTGTCCCTATCATCATACGACCTAAATAAAAATAAATCTTGTGGATGATTTCACCAACTGGCATCTCTGCTGCAGTAATGGCGGTAGTAAGGGTAGGCATAACACCAGATGTGTTAAGGGTAAACTTATAGATAAATGATTGGATACCATCAAAGCCTGAGATATAGATAGCAGGACCTGATGCTGTGATAGATGTAAAGACTACATTTGAATCTGAGTGTGTATACAATGCTGTAGGCAAAGATGTTGCTGAGCCAGATATTTCATATATGCTATTATTAATAGCCATAACAATACGGTCTTTAACATATTCCATTATGCCCTTAGATACAACAACAGAACTTGTTTTAAACATTTCTGTATTGGCTGTAGCAGTTGTGCCAGTTAAAGCCTTCTTGTATAGAACTGTCTTATCTACACCTGCATCAAGGATGCGTGTCATCCAGTAAGCATTAGTACCATCATCACATATAGCATAAACAGGATAATCAGTACCTGCTGCATAATCTAAAAAGTGAGAGACTGTTCCATCTACTGCAATCTTATCAACATCATATTCATCCCATAGCAATACACCATCAGTGCCACTGTATTGGATAGAACGTAATTGTTGGAATGGTTTTTTATTAGATTGGATAGGGCCAGTTGTATAGTGGGCTGATGCTGTAGATTTAAGTAGAGTTACTTCACCCTTAGTCCAAACATCTACACCTTTGCTATCTGTGTATCTGTGTGCAACAGTCTCACCAGCAGATGGGTCATAAAACTTAATGCCAGTACCACCGTGAAAGGATGATTGACTTCTAATCCACCAGCCAGTAAGTGATTGTTCACCTGGCTCTGCACCATTGTCAAACTGGTCCTTCTTGTAAGGTGCAGTCTGTCTAATGTATGGACGTTGGTCATTTATGGCATAGAAGAATGGTTGTCCACCAACTGCTACATCATAT
>Ga0214917_10001604_pt1 | contig 28920 bp, 29 predicted proteins | sample LL_1208_BB_MetaG_FD_177983 | JGI IMG/M metagenome (GOLD analysis project Ga0214917, IMG submission 177983) | Freshwater microbial communities from Lake Lanier, Atlanta, Georgia, United States - LL_1208_BB | ecosystem: Environmental > Aquatic > Freshwater > Lake | place: USA: Georgia | collected... | reverse complement strand
CCATATACTGCGCGATTTTACGTGCTAACTCTATTTCCTGCTGTGTGGTCAGCAACGGATACCTAGAGATATTCTCTAGGTAATCGCGCATTGCATCAGCAGTCATGGCTTAAAAAGCGTCAGTTTCGCTTGTATTATTAGCAGCTTTTGGTAAAAACTCAAACCTGCTAACACTTATTATATGTTTGCTACGCTTTTCACCTGTTTGCTTATCTGGCCATTCTTGGCGTCGTATGGTACCTGTTACCATAATGCTATCGCCTTTTTTGCAGCGATCGCATACTAATTCAGCCGACTTGCCCCATATTTCGCAATCAATGCCATTGTTAATATATTCTCCATTTTTATCTTTACCTTCGCCGATGCCGCCAAATAAATTAGCGACTTGCGTTCCATTATCAAATGTACGCATTGTAGGTTGCGTAATGATGCGAACAATGCCGGTAGCAAATAAACTCATGGGATTAGTGGGGTGATGTTGTGGGCAGCCTCGAAGGCCAAAATTTGCGCTAGTGGATATCGAACGCGTGGCGTACCAAGCGGCAATGCTAAACGTTCGGCTGTTTCATACGGTGGGCCAACCCCACGCGCACGTTGAGATTTTATGGTGGATGGTCGTAACCCCCACCTAGCAGCTAATTGATCAGTGGTCAGGTACGGCTCAGTCATCAGCAAATGGATCTGCCTCCTTAGCCTCCATGGCATCTTCTTTAGTTACTGCCATCTGCAATAACTCCTGATACTGCTCAGTGCTCAAGTCGTTTTGGCGTGCCTCTAGCCGTTTGGTAGCCGCTTCCAACTCATCTAACGTATTGCATTTAGCAATAGCAGCTTTACCAGCGGCAAATACTTTGGCATCACCAGCAGGTGCTAATGCTGGCGTAGGTGTTGCAGTCACCGTCACCGTCTCGGCCTGTTCCATTTCATCTACGGTGTAGATGCCTGACATATCAGCAGGGAATGCCTTACGTAATGCCAATGCCTCGCTGCATTTGGCCAGCATTGCAGCAGGCATTTTGGACCACAGCCCTTGCCCGGCGTTGTAATCCTGAAAGCGTGCAACACCAACAAATGGATGGCTAGCACCTTTGCGGTAAATAACAGTCTTAGCTGCAGCAGGTGGTGTTTTGCCTAGCCATACATCAGCCCAGATGCCATCATCACCGCACCATTCAGTTGAACTGCCATCTAGCTGGCCGGTACGCTCAGCAATACTGCGCAAACCATCAATTGAGGTCATAATTGTTAATTTGCCGCCGCGCTTGATTGCGTATATTTGGCGGCTAAACGGATCTAACCCTGACCGCTGGCACGCATAGCTAAATAATTTCAGTTCATCTGGCGTACAACCTGGCGCAATAGTGCTGCTAATAAGTTGTGTCTGCTCTTGGGTCCATTGAGTAATGGCGCTCATTAGAAATCCTCTGATGTAATGGTTGTTTGATCTTTTAATGCCCAGCCCGGTAGCTGTAGCGTTTGAATGCCATCGGTATAACCTGGCCATTCGCCTATAGCACGGCAATCCTGAATGCGTTGCAGTGCATTATGGCGGGCAATGCTGCCATGAACTAATGCCTCAGCATCTAGTTCATATACACCAACGGCAAATGGATAAACTTTTTCTACCGCAACAAAAATAAAGCGCTTGGCAAGAGTGCCCGCCAGGTAGTGAGCAGCTTGGATTTGGTAGCCAAAATTTGCCACCGCCTTGCCAAATCCTGCTGGGCTAGCATCAACGCAGGTTTTCAGGTCAACAATTAGTTCACCATCAAACCAATCAGGTCTGCATTTACATCGCAATCGAGTTGCAATATCATCCCACCAAAATGATTGCTCCGCTTGGCCATTGGTTAGCAATAAGCTAGCCGTCTGGTGGCTATGCACAGCCGCTGCCATTGATAACGCCTGTTCAAAATCATTATCGTTAACCGGTTCAATGCCATCAGCAAGCATTTTATCTGCTATGGCCTTACCTTCCTTCGTGCGCCTATCAGGTGCTAGTGCATACCGTTGCAGCAATTCCTTAGGCTCCAGCACAGCGCAATGGACAAGGCTACCAAAACGCATAGCAGCAGTCGGTTCTAATGGTGACCTATTAGGGTCAACATATCGTTTCCAATAATGAAAAGGACTGCGGCTAATTTCTTTTAATTGGCTAGCACTAATGGCTGGATCAGCGTGGTAATCAGCATTTGAAATAATAGTCATTTAGGATTCCGCAATAATTGATGTAAACCTTTAGATGGCCCATAATGCTCAATCAATTCATGAAACTCATTAAGTATCCGGCGTTTATTTTGTGCATCAGCAGCTAAACCAGCATCAGCTAATCGTTGATAAAATGCTCCGCCATATTTACTGGCGGAGATAAATGTCCAATAAATGTCGGAATCAGTCATGAAGGATAAACAACAGGAATAGGATTTGCATACGGATAAGGCTGACTGCCAACTTCAGCTACCACCAAATAAGTAGTAGCTGCAACAATCGCAACACATAAAAATCTAAGCATTGATCAACTCCATTTGCTCAAGATAAGTTTCAATTTCAAATAACACATCAGCTAATGGATGGTTATCAGAAAATGATTGGATTTGTTCTTCTGTAAATTCATCAATCATCAAATGGTAAGATTTTACCAAATCAATTAGCGATGAATTAAGCTCTTCAATTTGCTCAATAGTCATAGCAATAAAAGCAAAGGGATAATGCCGGATTGGGTGCTTCCGACGCCTACATCCTACACCCTAGTTCGCTGCTGTCAACCCTGGTCAGTTGTAATCCGTAACGCTTCATTAACTGACCGTGCCACACCTGCAATTCCGCCTGCAGCCTGTACCACATCCAGCCATTGTTTTTGCTCTGGCCGAAGCCTGCCGGTTGGCGTCTTCACCTCGATGCTGGTGAACACAGCCACTTGGGTGCCGACCATTTCAGGTGTGATAGTGCGTGTGGTCCAGCCGATCAAGTCTGCCGAGCCTTTGCATAAACCAAACTGCACCGGGCGGCCATGCTGGTCAAGCAGCGTGCCGGTGTTGTTGCGATACAGGCGCACTGGGCCGTGACTAACTGCTAGGCGGATCTCCTGCTGAATGCGTTGTTCGCTCAAACCATGCCATATCGCTTAGCCAACCTAGCCTGATACACCCGCTCTGCCCAACCGCGTTTATAGCCGCGTTGTTGTGCTAGCTGGCGTAAGTCTTCCAAGCTCTGAGCGCTGCCTTGCTCGCGTTTGCGCTGGCGTGTCGTCAGCTCTTGCAGCTCACCATCAACCACCTTCAGCTCCCTAGTCTCTTGCGGGGCAAACACATGTCTACAGTCAGTGCATTGCCGCACCTGGCTGGCCATCGCCGCAAAGCACACAGGACATACCTTGACCGATGGCGCTTGCTCACGGTCACGCTTTTTAACACCGTCTAAGGTCCACTCGCGTTCTTCTAGGTGGTGGCCAAGCCTGAGCGTGTTGCCTACGTGATCCAACACTACGGCGGTCTTGTTGCCACTGGGGCGCAGGCATCGACCGATCATCTGCAAGTGCAAGCCCACGCTGCTGGTAGGCCGTAGCAGGATACAGCCGCCGACGCTAGGCACATCAACGCCTTCGCCAATAAGTGAGCAACTGGTCAGTACCTTGATGCGACCAGTGCCAAGTGCCTGCAATAGGTCGCTGCGCTGCTCATTGCTCATCGTGCCGTCAATGCTGGCAGCAGCGATACCTTGAGACATGAACAATCGCGCTACCGCTTCAGCATGTGCCACAGAACAGCAAAACGCGATCGCCGTCTGGCCTGTTAAATGCTTGCGGTAATGGCTAACGCAGTCGCCCATGATGGTGCCGACGCGTTGCTCCGCCTGTTTCGTGTCGAAGTCACCCATCCGCTTACGTAAGCCGGTTGCATCAAATCCCGGCGGTGCCAAGACACGAGCATTAGCTAAATAACCGTTATTGGTCAACCATGCTGCTGATGGTCCTAGCACCATTGCTTGGTAATAATCACCCAAGCCGCATCCATCGCCGCGTACTGGCGTTGCTGTCACACCTAAAACATGCGCCTTATGGAAATGCTGCAGCACCGATGACCACGTATTGCTATTGGTGTGGTGTGCTTCATCCACCACTAAAAGCTGAAAGAAATCCCGTGGCAGCTTGTGTAGCCTGCGGGCTACGGTCTGCACACTTGCCACTTGCACCGCATGGCTTAGGTCCATGCTGCGACCTGCAGCAATACGGCCATGCTTGACACCCATGCCAGTCAGTGCCTTGCTGGCCTGGTCCAGCAGCTCAGCACGATGGACAAGGATGCACACACGGTTGCCTTTACGGGCGGCAGCTTGGGCGATATGGCTAAAGCACACGGTCTTACCGCCGCCGGTTGGAAGCACCGCCAGCACGGATTTATGGCCAAGCTGGTACTGCAAACGGATGTCGGTTATCAGTTGGTGTTGATAAGAGCGGAGTTGCATCACATCAGCACTCCTTGATTGTGCGATTCCACTTGCTGCAGGTTCTTGACGGCGCAGTTGAAATAGCTGGGCTTCAGCTCGAAGCCAACGAACCGGCGGCCCATCTGCAGGCTTACATAACCTTCGCTGCCAATCCCAGCGAATGGGCTGAGCACCAGATCGCTTGGGTTGCTCCATAGCTGCAGGCCGCGCCGGATTACTTCTAGCTGCAACGGGCAAATGTGCCGCTCATCATCGTTAGCGCGTGCGCTGCGGTATTGCAGCGTATCCGATGGATTAATGTCCATCCACACCGGACTGGCGTAGCGCTGCCAAATGTTAATGCTGTCCTTAATTGGATCGCCGGTTTTAGCTGGTGCGTTCTCACCGGCAAACTCAGTGAATAGTCCAGCGCATGGCTCAGGATTGTCGCCTAACTTGCGCACCGTGACCAGATAGTCAGGAATTCCTTGGCGGCTCAGTGCTGAATCTTTGCGGATCTGCTTGTGCAATAAACCAATCGCTTTGGTGCGCTGCATAGCAGTTACGGGATCTTTCCAGATGCAGACTTCTGAATGAAAGACAAACCCAGCCGACTGGAAGATCCGCAGCATGTCACCGCGAAAATCCTTCACGCCAATAAAGCCGTCGCGCTGTTTGCTGCTGGGTAGGTTCATACAGTGGAAGCTAATGAGTCGGCCTGGCATCATCACCCGATGCAGTTCTCTGGCTAGGTAAACAAAGTGATCAAAAAACTCTTGATCATTGCGACTGTTGCCCATGTCGCGATCGCTGTTGGAGTAGGTGTACAGCGACGCGAAAGGCGGGCTAAAGATGCTGTAGTGAATGCTGTCTGAGTCGAGCTGCTTAATGCTCTCAATGCAGTCGCCCATATACATATCCCAGTTGTCACCGGACTTATGCTCGGTGATGTGCGGCGCCACTTGACGCTGGATCTTCTTAAGTTGTTCCATAGTGGTTTGTTTCATGATGGTGACCATTGATTGAGCCATAGCGATGCTGTCCGCTTCTTTGCGTCGGATGTTTTCAATGACGCGACCCTCGGCCACGTCGTAGATGATGTGCGCATTGACCGAATGCTGTTGCCCAAATCGCCAGCACCGGCGGATTGCTTGGTAGAACGACTCGTAGCTGTGCGACAAGCCAACAAAGGCGACATTGTGGCAGCCTTGAAAGTTAAGGCCAAATCCAAAGATGCTGGGCTTACTCACCAACACGCGAATTTTGCCATCTTGAAAGTCAATCGCAGCATGGCGCTTGTGGTCATCGCTGTCGCTACCTGATACCTCAACGGCTCCATCAATGGCATCAGTGAGCGCCTTTGATTCGTCATTAAGGTCACACCACACCAACCATTGCTCGTTATTGCTGTTGGCCAGTTCTGCAGCAGCATCAACACGCATCTGCAATGATGCCTTGCGCACATGCCGTTGATCGCTCAACGTGCGTGCTTCCATTGCAAATAACGCCATCTGACCAGCATCGTCTGCTATGGCATCGCGTGGTGTTTCGACAGTGCAATCTTGAATAAATAATTCGGGCAAAATAAAGTTGCCGTCGTCGTAGCCAAGGTCCGATGGCTTGCGGATCGTGATCGCCCAACTGCATACCCACTCCCAGAACTTATTTTTGGCGTGACCTTTAAGTCGCCACTTGCTGGTATCGCCGCCGTCATGGACAAAGAACATAGCCAGCATCTCGGTGCGTGTCATCACGCCGATGAACTCGGCATGGTTGCCCAGCTCCATGTGATCGTTAGGCGCTGGCGTGGCTGAACAGGCCAGACGGAATGGCGTCTGCGCAAATGACTCGATGATCTGGTTGCGGATCTTGCCAGTGTACGCTTTTAGGATGCTGCTCTCATCAAGCACCACGCCATCAAAGGCTGCCGAATCAAAATGGCTGAGCTTCTCGTAGTTGGTAATCGTAATTCCAAGTTGCACGTCGGATTGCGTCGCGGCAAAGCTGCACGGGATGCCGAACTTGCTGCCCTCGCGCACGGTCTGGTGTGCAACGGCAAGCGGCGCCAGCACAAGTACATTGCCGCCAGTGTGCTGATGCACTTGATGTGCCCACTCAAGCTGCATGGCGGTCTTACCCATGCCGCAATCAGCCCAGATGCAGAACTTGCCAACGCGGCACGCCATGGTAACGATGTCGCGCTGAAACGGAAACAGCGGCGCCGTGAATTCCAGCGGGTTAAAACCGACTGCAAGGCACGCGGTGGACTTTGAGGCTAGAAAGTTTTTGTAGGTCATAGCTGCCGTGTTTCATGGCGATAATTAGGTAGCCTTGCGCATTGTAATCCCCAAGGCTACACTGTGTCAAGCAACCAGCCGCCGCCGATGCAATTAGCCCGACCATTTAGCCTCCGACTTAGCCCAGACCTACTCCAGTGGCTGGATTCATGGCGTGGTGACCGCATGAGCAGAGGTACCGCCATCCGCATCCTGCTAGAGCAAACCATGCGTCTATACCGCGACGGCATCCTGCCAGCTACTAAATGACCATCCTCGATGCAGCACGCGGCAGGTGGCCTGACCTGCTGTCGCAGCTTGCTGGCCTGACACCAGAGCAACTTACTAACAAGCATCAGCCGTGCCCGTTATGCGGTGGTGAAGATCGTTATCGTTTTGATGACATAGACGGCAACGGTTCTTGGTTTTGCAATCAATGTGGCGGTAAAGATCATACCGGCGGCGCCGGTAGTGGTATGGATATGTTAATGCGTCGCACGGGTCTCACTTATCCTGAAGCCTGCAAACGCATCGAGCAACATCTAGGCATCAAGCCAGAACCGCCAATCAAAAACGCTGAGCATATCTGGCACTACAGCTCTGATTTTCTTATCTGCCGCTTTTCAGGCAAAAAGATCCGGCCCTTATGGTGGGATGGCTCGCAATGGTTATGGAAAGCGCCACCTGCACCGCGCCCGCTATACAACCTTGCAGCTATCGCGTCCAGAGCTAATGCGCCGGTTCTAATAGTTGAAGGCGAAAAAACAGCAGACGCAGCCGCCAAACTATTTCCATCAGCCGTGGCCATTACCTGGCCCAGCGGTTGTAAAGCTATTGACAAAGCAGACTGGGCGCCACTAATAGGTCGCAACTGCACATTATGGCCTGATGCTGACGTACCTGGCATCCAAGCCATGGATAAATTATCAGCCAAATTACTTAACCTTGGCGCCGCTCAGGTTCGTATCGTCACACCTCCAGCAGACGTGCCTGAAGGATGGGATTTAGCTGATGCACACTGGTCCATTGCAGAAGCCGCTGCATACCTAAAAGCCAACCGGTCTGCACCTACAGCACCTACACCAAAAGCATTAGCACCACCAGTAGAGGCAAAGCCAATACTTGATAAGCCATCAAAACTTGAAACACTTGAACTATTAACTTACCTACGCACTACTACCGATAACATCCGCTTTAATACCTTTACACGGCAAATTGAAATAAATGAAAAGCCTCTTATTGGCATTGAACGCTATTACCTAACCCTTGCAGAGCAAAATGTTAAAGTATCAAAAGAGTTAGCAATCGACTGCCTAGTGCAAGTTGCTAACGAGCGTCAGTATGACCCTGTAACTGAATACCTAGATAATTGCGCTAAAGTAGTAAAACCTAAATATATCGACCGTTTAGCTACTGCTTACCTAAGGCCGCAAGATGCTGTAACACCAGAACCTACAATATATGATGAGATGTTAAAACGTACATTAATCGGTGCCGTAGCACGTGCATTTAACCCAGGTTGCAAGCACGACACTGCCTGCGTTTTAATGGGCGGGCAAGGTAGTTTTAAATCTACCTTTTGGCACAAACTTGGCGGTTTATTCTTTTCTGATGCTCTTGGTGATATAGGTTCTAAAGATGATGTAATGGTATTACACCGTTCATGGATAATGGAATGGGCAGAATTAGACCAAATAACATCACGCAAACATGCAGGCCATATAAAATCATTTCTGTCGCGGCCAGTTGATATGTTACGTGTGCCATACGGTAAAGCCGTTGAAGACTTCCCACGTCGTGGCATCATCGTTGGCACTACAAACAAAAGCGCTGGTTTCTTAGTAGATGAAACCGGCAACCGTCGCTTTTGGGTTATACCAACAACCAAAACAAACCAAGACCAAATTGATACAGACAGCCTAGAAAAGGAACGAGATTCTATCTGGTCTGCCGCAGTATTAGCCTATCGCAATGGCGAAACCAGTCGATTACCAGCTCATTTGGAACAATTAGTAACTAACGAAAATGATGCTTATGTCATTGATTCGCCATGGCGAGACGTGGTTGCAACCTACCTCACCACACGTTCATCAGTTGAGCCGCTTACATCAGAAGAGCTTTTGACCAAAGCCATTAATAAGCCCGTCGAGCGTCAAACACGCATCGACCAAATGCAAATCGCCACCATCCTTAAAGATCTTGGTTACATCAAGCAACGCGAACCGCATGGAAGGCGTCGCTGGCACTATTCCAAAGGTTAGGACGGATTGGCTTAGTCATACCAATTGATTTTGCCGTCTAACCTACTAGCCGTCTAACCTTCCAACAAAGTTTTGGGATTTTCCCTGCATCACGTATTTTTGCTCCATAAAGACCTTACATCTCTCCTTTTCTTATTTCCAAACTTTTTTTAGTAAATAGGTTAGACGAGGTTGGACGGCCAGTCATACCAATGGGTCTGGTTAGACGGAGGTTAGGACGAGGTTAGACGAGGTTAGACGGCGCCACATTGCGCAATGTTAAGCAAAGTAGACCTAATCAGCCTTATCGGTTACTATTAACCTATAACACCTAATCACAGCATGGTTATTATTTCTGATCGCAACCGCCCCTGCATCGACCGCCTAGACGCATTAATGACCGAAGCGCTAGCCATAGCCAATGCCATCCGCGATAATGCCCAAGACGAGCAGCACCCCATCTCACTAGACCTAGTACTATCCTTCAGCCGCGACTACGATAAAATCATTGAAGCTCTGGCCGATGCATCATGAATGTAAACATTGCAGTTAAATCAGACTTAGATAAAGCAGCTAACTATGCTGCTGCTATGTCAAAGCAAATGCGTTTTGCTACTGCTAATGCTATAAACTCCACTGCTTTTGATGCACGTACATCACTTGGTGGCGCAACACGTCAATATTTTAATAACCCTACATCATTTACACAAAAAGGTTTTCAAGTAGAAAAAGCAAATAAAATTAATTTAATTGGTATTGTTGGTGCTGAATCAAAACGTGGTCGATACCTACGCACAGAAATCAAAGGTGGTAATCGTGGCATCAAGCCATTTGAGCAGCGTTTTGGCCTTGGTCGATTAGTTCCTGCTGCAATTAAACTCAACTCATATGGCAACCCAACCAAGGCAGCAATTACAAAGCTTGGTGCTGCTACTAATGCAACAGGTAAAGGCTCAGTATTTATTGGTATACCAAAAGGCGGTAATCGTGAACGAGGTGTATGGCAACGGCAAGGTAGAGCCGGACGTGATCGCTTAGTTCCTATGTTTATTACTGCAACACCTACATATCAACCGCGTTATCCGATGGAAGAAATAGTTAATAAAGTAATTCAGAGACGATTCAATTTTTATTTTCAATCATCTTTGCAAAAAGCAATTGCGTCCGCACGTTAACGGGTCCTTTTTTTTACTTTTAACCGTGGGTAGTCCACGCGCGCGTTTATTTTCTAGCGTTAGCATTAAAACGTTCTAAAGCCTTGCGCTGCAACGAGTTTGGATATCGCAAGACACAAGAAGCCTAAAGGTGTTTAAGATGTGTTTAGTTTGGGTTTAGCAGTTGCTAGTTACGTTCTCAGAATTTGCAACGATTAAAGGTTGTAGTCGTGGTGCTGTAACACATGCGACTAAGGACCGTATTGCAGCAGCAGTTGTTGAAAAAGATGGCAAGCGATGGCTTGATCGCGATATGGCGCTTGAGTTATGGCGAAAAAATACATTAAAGACACATAATTCTAAGGTACCAGATGCTGACCCTATAGATCCACAACAATTAAAGCAGGTTATTAAGTCATTACCTGATGATGCGATACCAGAGTTAAATGAAAGCAGAGCAAGGCGCGAGCATTATCAAGCCGAGTTGGCGAAACTACAGGTGGCACAACAACGTAAAGAGCTTATTGCTGCTGATGAAGTAAAGATGCAAGCGTATCAGGTAGGGAGATCGATACGTGAAGCGCTAGCTAATTTAGCTGATAGGTTAAGCCATCAGCTAGCAGGTGAGGTTGACGCTACTAAAATCCATCAGCTTTTAACAGATGAACACCGGGCAGCATTGATGGAGTTAACAAATGGATAAGGCATGGCGTGATGGGTTTTTTGAAGGATTAAGACCCGAACAACCATTGACCGTAAGCCAATGGGCAGATTTACACCGCAAGCTAAGCGGCAAAGCAAGTGCTGAGCCGGGGCCGTGGAGAACTAGCAGGACGCCTTATTTAAAAGAGCCAATGGACTGCCTTAGCACTAGCAGCTTGGTGCAACGGGTGGTGCTGCAATTTGCAGCGCAAACAGGTAAGACGGAGGCGGGCAGTAATTGGTTGGGCTATGTAATTGATCATGCCCCAGGTCCGATGCTATGCGTGCAGCCCACGGTTGAGATGGCAAAGCGGCTTAGCAAACAACGGCTTGAGAGTATGATTGCTGAGACACCGGTATTAGCTGAAAAGATTGCACCGGCTCGCAGTAGAGATAGTGGCAACACAATGTTTAGTAAAGAATTTCCGGGCGGCATTATGCTGCTTACTGGCGCTAATAGTGCAACGGGTTTGAGGTCAGCGCCGTGTCGTTATTTATTTATGGATGAAATTGATGCATTTCCTAGTGATGTTGATGGCGAGGGCGATCCGGTGGCATTAGCAGAACGCAGGACAACAACATTTGCAAGGCGTAAGATTCTGCTTACTTCAACGCCAACAGTAAAAGATTTCAGCCGTATTGAAACTGAGTATCAACGCAGCGATCAGCGTAGATATTATGTGCCATGTCCAAATTGCGGTGAGATGCAATGGCTGCAATGGTCGCGGTTGAAATGGGATGATTTAAAACCAGAGACTGCAAGATATGAATGCAAGAAATGCGGCAATAAAATTGAGGAACGCCATAAACCACAGATGTTAATGGCTGGTGAATGGCGTGCAACGGCACCCAGCAATGGCAAAACTGCGGGCTTTCATTTGAGTGGTTTGTATAGCCCGCTTGGATGGCTTAGCTGGGAGCAATTGGTTGATGATTTTTTACGCGCAAAATCTGATGCACCAATGCTTAAGAGCTTTGTTAATACTAGATTGGCTGAGACATGGGAAGAAGATTACGCAAGCAAGGTAAGTGCTGATGGATTAATTGCAAAGCGTTTGAATTATGCATCTGGCATATGCCCAGATGGCGTGTTGCTGCTGACGGCTGGCGTTGACGTGCAGGATAATAGATTAGCGATTAGTGTTTGGGGATGGGGTGAAGCTGAAACAGGTTGGTTAATATGGCACCAAGAAATTATGGGTGACCCAACACAAACTGAAGTATGGGGTCAGCTTGATCAAATATTGGTTACAGCATGGGCTACTGAAAGCAATAAGGAATTAAAGATTACACAAATGGCTATTGACTCTGGCGGCCACTGCACGCATGAAGTTTATAATTATGTACGGGACCGAATACGGCAAGGCGTGGTAGCAATTAAAGGTAGCAGTAAACGCGGCAGTGTAGCAGTTAGTAAAGGCAATAAAGTAGATGTTAATACTAAAGGCCGCATATTAAAACGTGGTGTTACATTGTTTATTGTTGGCAGTGATACAATTAAAACTACATTATTTGGCAGGATGAAACATAACGATAAAGGGCCGGGCGGGCTGCGGTTTGGTATGGCTGCTGATGGAGAATATTTTGAACAGTTGACGGCTGAAAAGCAAACGTTGCGTTACCTACGCGGATTTCCGATTAGGGAATGGGTAAAAAAACCAAGCGCACGCAATGAGGCGTTGGACTGCGCGGTTTACGCTTATGCAGCATTGCAATTGAACTACCGCAAATTTAATCGTGCTACGATGTGGCAACAATTACAAGAACAACTTGATAATGGTGCTAAGTTACCGCTAAAATCAAGAAAACCAAAGCCGGTAGCTACCGGCACTGAGTTCGTTCGCAACTGGTAAGCCGTGAAAATTCCAGCACAAATCAGGGCAGGCGACACCATCAAATGGCGGGATGATGCTGGCGTTGATAATTTAGGCAACACCATTAGCAGTGGCACATGGACGCTTACCTATTACTTGCGCACTAATACAGCAAGTGAAGGCGCTACAGTTGTTGGTACAGCTTATGGAACCGGCTGGGAATTTACGATTGCGGCTGGCACCAGCGCTGGCTTTGACGCTGGGCAATGGTATTGGCAAGCGATTGCGACTTATAGCACTGAAAAAATAACACTAGGTGCTGGCCAGCTTGAGGTGCTAAGAGCGCTGAGTTATGCCGGTAGCCCAAGCGCTCTTGATGGCCGGACGCAAGCAGAAATTGATCTGACGGCAGTACAAACGGCGATACGGGCTATTGTTGCTGGTGGCGCTAAGCAATATAGTATTGGCAACCGAGCATTTACTAAGCTTGACCTTAGCGAACTTATGGAACGTGAAAGCAGATTAAAAGCCGAAGTAAAACGCGAGCAAAAGGCGCAGCTTATAGCTAATGGCTTGGGCAACCCCCACAATTTATTCGTGAGGTTCTAATGGGATTACGCACAGAGCTATTTAAAAAATTGGGATTTGAGCCAATACGTAAACCGCAGCAGCGCGCGTATCAAGGCGCCAGAATGAGCAGACTTACAGCAGATTGGATTACCAGCGGCACCAGCGCTGATAGTGAAATTAAATCTAGCTTTAAGGCATTACGCAATCGCGCTAGGCAGTTGTGTCGGGATAATGACTACGCAAGACAAGCATTGCGCGTAATACAAAACAATGTAATCGGCCATGGCATTAAGCATCAAGGTCAAGTAAGGATGCAAAGCGGAGGCAAGTTAGACCAAACAATTAATCAGCAGATCCATGAAGCATGGGAATATTGGAGCAATAAAAAGCGCTGTGATGTAAGTGGCATTTTAGGCTTTCACGACATTGAGCGTTTGATATGCAGAAGCCTTGCTGAAAGTGGCGAAGTATTCATTAGGATGATCCGCCAACCATTTGGTGATAGCAAGATTCCATTTGCATTGCAAGTATTAGAATCTGATTATCTGGTTGATGATGAAGTATCACAATCAGTAGAAGGTAATATTGTGCGCATGGGCATTGAAGTTAATAGTTATTTAAGGCCGCAGGCGTATCACTTCTACGCAAACCATCCTGGTGATACATATGCTGGCAATACTCGCACTAATGGCAAAAAGATACGCATACCAGCCGAAGAAATAATTCATTTGTTTTTGCCAGAACGTCCAGGCCAAACCCGTGGCGTTACGTGGTTTGCATCTGCTTTAATGCGTATGCATATGTTGCAAGGCTACGAGGAGGCTGAGGTTGTACGGGCAAGAGCTAGCAGTGCATTGATGGGTTTTATATCAAGTCCCGAAGGCGAGTTAATGGGTGATGAAGTTTATGATAATGAACGTGTAAGCGAATTTACCCCAGGTGTATTTAAATATTTGCAGCCAGGCGAATCTGTAAACGTGCCAGATCTTAACGCACCTGATGGGCAATTGGAACCATTCACTCGGGCAATGCTACGTGCTGTAGCAGCAGGCATTGGTGTTAGTTTTGAAAGTATTAGCAAAAACTTTTCGGAGAGTAATTATAGCAGCAGCAGACTTAGCTTACTTGAAGAACGTGATACTTACCGAGTATTGCAACGCTACTTTATAGAAAATTTCCATCAACAAGTATTTGATAAATGGCTTGAGATGGCAGTGCTAAGTGGTGAGCTAAACCTACCAGGTTACGAAACAAATCCCGCGCGTTATGCCGCTAGCAAATGGGTGCCACGTACATGGGAATGGGTGGACCCACAAAAAGAAGTTAGTGCATACAAAGATGCTGTTAGGTGTGGATTCAAAACATTACGCCAAGTGGTAACAGAACAAGGCGGCGATTTGGATGATGTATTAATTGCACGCCAAGCTGAGCTTGCAATGCTTGATGAAATGAACATTATCACGGATACTGACCCAAGCGAAGTGAACGGCGGCGGTGGTTCGCAGGCAACATCAATGATGGGTGCGATGCCAGCATTTGAGGATACTAAAATAGATGGCAAATATTAACGGCGAAGAGATAGACCTTATGCCCACTGAAGGTATGAGGGAAGAGGCCAAGCGCTACCGGGCATGGAAAGCTGAAGGCAATGCAGGCGGCACTGATGTTGCTGCCAGCCGTGCCAGCCAAATTTTAAGCGGTGATGAGCTTAGCCCTGCTACAGTCATAGCGATGTCGGCATGGTTTGCCAGGCATGAAGTAGATAAGCAAGGCGAAGGCTTTAACCCAGGTGAAGATGGCTATCCATCACCCGGGCGTGTGGCATGGGCTGCATGGGGCGGTGATGCAGGACAGAGTTGGTCTAACGCAAAAGGTAGTAGAATTAAAGAGATACAAGATAGAACGCTCATGCAAATTAACCGCGCCGAACCAGACGAATTGCAAGATGGTGATTTCGTGCAGTGGGATTCAAGCGGCGGCACCGCAAAAGGCAAGATTGAAAGCATAGAACGCGAAGGCAGCATCAATGTGCCTGGGAGTGAATTTACTATTGAAGGAACACCTGAAGACCCAGCGGCATTAATTAGGATTTACTCGGAAGGTCAAGATGGCTGGGAAGCAACAGATACGTTGGTTGGCCATAAGTTTTCTACGCTTACGAAGATTGCAACATTACGAGGGATGGAAGGCCGCAAGTTCCACCGCGCAGAGATGACGGCATTTGCCGAAATGGATGATCGCACCTATGAGTTCCCTTTTAGTTCTGAGAATCCAGTTGCTAGATATTTTGGTAATGAAGTATTAAGCCATGATGTTAGTGCTGCTGACCTTAGCCGATTAAACGATGGCGCACCATTGCTATTTAATCATGATGTAAATCGTGTTATTGGTGTAGTAGAAGCAGCAAGGATTGATGATAAAGCAAGGCGCGGTTATGCGCGTGTTCGGTTTAGCAAGAATGAATTTGCGCAAGAAATTTTAGCTGATGTGAAGGATGGCATTCTTAGGAATGTATCCTTCGGCTATTCCATTGATAAGATGGAAGAGCGAGGCAGCGGCAACTTTGTTGCCACTGCATGGAGCCCGTATGAAATCTCAATGGTTTCAATTCCGGCTGACAAAACTGTAGGGATTGGCAGATCACTGCTACCTACTACCACCGCTGCTTCGGCAGCACCATCCCCTGATCCCCTTCCTCCTATGGAAAACACCACCACCGATCTGGCCGTGGTGCGGGCTGAAGCCGCTGAGGCTGAACGCTCACGCATCTCCAGCATCAATTCTCTATGCACTAAGCATGGAATGGCCGATCTTGGCCAACAGCTAATCGAATCTGGTCGTTCAATCGACGAGGCACGTGCTGCTGTTTTAGACAAAATAAACACCTATCAGGAGCCTGTGACTATGAGCGTTGCCGACATTGGCATGAGCGAAAAGGAAAGCCGCAGCTTTTCATTTTTGCGTGCCATCAACTATTTAGCAAATCCAACCGACCGCGCTGCGCGTGAATCGGCTGCATTTGAAATTGAAGCATCTGATGCTGCGGCTGCCAAATTGGGCCGTCAATCACGCGGTATCACAATTCCTCAGGATGTGCTGCGTCGTGATTTAAACGTCGGTGCTGCTACTGCTGGCGGTAACTTAGTTGCTACTGATTTGGATGCTGGCAGCTTTATTGATTTGCTGCGTAATGCATCCGCACTAGATCAAGCTGGTGCCACCGTGTTAACCGGCTTGGTTGGTAACGTTGCCATCCCACGTCAATCCGGCGCTGCTACTGCTTATTGGGTAGCTGAGTCTGGAGCACCTACTGAAAGCCAGCAAACGGTTGATCAAGTAAGCCTGACACCACGTACTGTTGCAGCTTTTACTGATTACAGCCGCCGCTTGATGCTGCAATCCAGCATCGACGTTGAGAATATGGTACGCAATGATCTTGCCCGTGTATTGGCACTTAAGATTGACGTTGCTGGCCTTTATGGTACCGGCAATAACAGTGAGCCATTAGGCCTCAAGCTAACAACTGGTGTTGGCACTGAGGATTTTGCTGCTGACACTCCTACATTTGCTGAAGTGGTAGCACTAGAAAGCGATGTAGCAGGCGCTAATGCATTGACCGGCAGCCCTGTGTATTTGATGAATGCTGCTATGCGCGGCGCTCTTAAAACCAAGGCCAAGGACACTGGCTCAGGTCTATTTGTGATGGAAGGTGATTTGGTTAATGGCTATCGCGGTATCCTTTCTAACCAAGTTGCATCTAATGATTTGTGGTTTGGCAATTTTGCCGACTTAATCATTGGCTACTTCTCTGGCTTGGATTTAATGGTTGACCCATACACACATAGCACTTCTGGTACTGTGCGTGTTGTAGCGATGCAAGATTGTGACATTGCGGTGCGTCACCCTGAATCATTCAGCCGTGGCAACAACACACTCTGATTATGTTTATTAAGGTCTTACGGCAAACAATGTTGGCAGGCCAAGTTGTTCGTGTTGGGGATGTTGTTGAAGCATCCCTGACCGACGCCAAACTCCTTATTGGCATCGGTAAAGCCATTTTATCTGATCCGATCTTGCCAATTTGCTCTATCCCATCTACCCCTAAACGGAAACCTAAACCATGACTATTCACAATCTTGGCACCAAGACTACGATCTTGGGCCTCCTGCGCAATGATGTAGTAGCTGCTACCGCCACTGGTTCTGCAATTGATTTGCTAGGCTATGAAGGCGATATGGCAGTTCTGCTTGATGCTGAAGCTGGCGGTGCTGGCATTACCTATGCGGTAAAGCTAACCGAATCAGATACATCTGGCGGCACATACATTGATGTAACCGGTGGTGCATTTACCACCACTGCCGCTAACACTGCTTCGCTGCAAAAGATTACTGTTAATGTAACTAACTTAAAGCGATTTGTTAAGGCAACCGCCACTGTTACAGGTGGTACTGGTGCCGGTGCAGTTGTTGTTATTGGCTTAGCTTCTGCTAAGTACGGCTAATGGCATTTACGGAAGACCTAAGCATCTTCCTTGCAGATTTCGGCGTCAGTTGTACTGCTGGCGCCGTTACTGCTTTGGGCATTTTGGACATGCCTAGTCAAATAATTAGCGATGGAATGGTGATTAGCACTGATTACACGCTGACAACTAAAGCTACAGATTTTGGCGATTTGCTCTATGGGTCGCAAATTAATGTAAATGGCGTGGCCTACACTGTGCGCGAGACTCAACTGATTGATGACGGCAAGTTTGTTCAAATCGCTTTGCAGAGATCTATTGACGTGCCATCTATTACTGCAACAACAGCGCTTGATGGTAATGACGCCGACAGCTTTGTGATTGATGAAGGCATCGAACAGCTTGACCCTGAAATTGATGGCGGTAGCGCTTTGAGCAGCTACCTTAACGGCAACGACTTTGATGGTGGCGCAGCATGAGCAGTACAGCCCGCATACGATTGAGGCGTGATACAGCCGCTAATTGGACAGCCGCCAACCCGGTGTTGCTAAACGGCGAGGTCGGCCTTGAAACCGATACGCGCAAGCTCAAGGCAGGCGATGGCACGACTGCATGGTCAACGCTGAGCTACTACCCAGCCAGCACTGCCACCATGGTTCGCGGCCAATGCAGCAAAATGGACTCCGGCACAATCAACATTACAACTCAAGGCACCTACGTCAGCACCGGACTGACTGCAACGCTTGATGCAGGAACGGCTCAAGGCATGACCCTTGGCAGCACCAATACATTTGCACTCAAGAACACAAGCGGTAGCACAAAGCTATTTCGCTTTTATGGCAGCATTGATGCCCGCACTGTTAGCGGTAATAATAAAATCCTTGGTATTAAATTGGCATTAAATGGTGTGGTTATTGATGCGACTGAATGCCGCGCTTTTACCGGCGGTTCAAATGAAGATGCCAAACTGGTTACCAATTGGATGATCAGCGTAGCCAACAATGCTGAAGTGGCGTTATTTGTCGCTAACCATTCGGGCACTGATAATATTGACTTTAAGCGTGGCCGCCTTGTGGCAAGCGAGGTGCTCTGATGGCAACACGCCGCGAAACAATTTTGGCGGCCATCATATCTACGCTGGCTGGCACCACAGGAGTTAGTACTAGAATTTATCGCAGTAGGGTAGAACCTATTGCACGCGGTGAATCACCTGCAATTGTGGTTGAACCGCTTAGTGATACCGCGCAACAGAATACGGCGTTGCCGACATTGGATTGGAGTTTAACTGTACGTGTTGCAGTAATTGTACGGGGCGCAATACCAGATCAAGTAGCGGACCCAATTGTTGAAAGCTTACATGCCAAGATGATGGTTGATTTGACGCTTGGTGGTTATGCTATAGATATTCAGCCAATTGCTGTTGATTTTGACATGCAAGAAGCTGACCAACCGGCTGGCGTTATTTCATGCGATTATCTGATTAGGTATCGCACAAGCGTTGCCAATTTATCCACTTAGCACTTGCTAGAATGATTGATGAATACCAAGGTGTAGGCGGTTCTTACGTCCTAGACCCAATCACCGGCACCCGCAAGCCAATCACTGAGGAACTGAACAATGGTCCTACTAACTCGCAAACGCCTGATTCTGGCGAAGACGGAAACAACCTACGGGACGGATTCAAGCCCCGTCGGAACTGACGCCATTCTGGTAAAGGAGTTAGAGATTACCCCGATTGAGGCTGATGTTGTAAGCCGTGATTTGATTCGGCCTTATCTTGGCAATAGCGATCAATTATTGGCTAATACTCGCGTTAGCATTACGTTCCAAGTTGAGTTAGCAGGTTCTGGCGCAGCGGCAACAGCACCACGTTTTAGCAGCTTGCTAAAGGCATGTGGAATGGCTGAAACCACAACTGCTGCTGCTATTACCGGCACCGCGCAAGCGGGTTCTGCTGGCAGCATTACGCTTGCAGCAGGAGCTAGCGCTACAAATGATATTTATAACGGCATGATTATTACAATTACAGGCGGCACTGGTAGCGGTGGCGTTGGCGTAATTACTGATTATGTAGGTAGCACTAAAGTTGCAACGGTACAAAAATCAACCGCAACATTTACTCCAGGTGCTTCTAGCACTTATAGCATTGCAGCTAACGTAGGTTACAAACCAGTTAGTGCAAGCTTTGATAGTGCATCAATTTACTTTAATAATGATGGCGTGCTGCATGTTATTACAGGCGCACGCGGTACATTTGTATTAAATGCTGAAGTAGGCGAGATACCAACTATTGAATTTACAATGCTTGGTATTTACAATGCGCCTACTGATACTGCTGCTCCAGCCGTTACCTACAGCAACCAAGCGACACCATTGATATTTAAAGCTGGTAATACTACCGCATTTTCAATTTTGGGTTACAGCGGTTGCTTGATGTCACTTGAACTTGATATGGCAAATGAAACTGTTTATCGAGAATTGGTTGGTTGTGATAAATCAGTAATTATTACTAACCGTGCTGTTGAAGGCACTTGCATGATTGAAGCGCCGACAATTGCAGAAAAAGATTTCTTTACTATTGCTAATGATAATTCTACGGGCATTTTAAGCATGTTGCATGGTACAACTGCTGGCAATCGCGTTACGCTATTGGCGCCAAAGGTTGACATTGGCAACCCTTCATACGAAGATAGCGATGGCATTCAAATGCTAAGCTTGCCATTTGCTGCTATTCCTACTAGCGCAGGCAATGACGAAGTTTCATTAACCTTTGCTTAAACTATCCAATGGCATTTGTATTAAAGCAATCCAGCAGCTATAGCTGGCCGGTTACCGTTAAGTTACCGGCTGATGGCGGTAAATTTGAAAAACAAACTTTTGATGCTCAATTTAAACGGTTGCCACAAGCACGCATTAATGAAATTCAAGTTGATGTGCAAACACGTATTAAAGCAGCAGAACGCAATGAACCGTTAGAAGGTGGCATCAACGATCAGTCAATTGCCGATGAATTATTGATCGGATGGGACGGTGTAGTAGATGGCGATGGCGACGCTGTGACGTTCTCAGAAGCCGTTAAGCAACAACTGCTTGATATTCCAACAGTAGCATCTGCAATTATTGTGGCTTATTTTGAAAGTCTTGCTGGAGTGAAAACAAAAAACTAAAAGACGCTGCTTTGTATTGGGTGCAAGGTGGCGTTGTCGATGATACCCAAGATGATGCAGCAGTATTTGGGATAGAAATACCAGATCCAAAACCTGAGTATTTTGAAGTGGAACCAGAAGCATGGCCGGCGGTAAAATTATTTTTGCGTTGCCAAACGCAATGGCGCACAGGCCCAAATGGTGTTGTTGGGCTAGATTACAATGCGCTTGCGTGGCTGGTTACAATAGAAGAAGATATTGATGCAGCCGCCATGTTGGATGACATTCAAGTTATCGAGCAAGAAGTGCTAGCAGCTTTGAGCAAAAAGGGAGGTTGATATGGCTTTAGATATGCAGGCAGCAGTAAAAATAATAGCTACAGTAGATGGCCTGGCTTCTATTGAAGGATTACAAAAAAGTCTTAATCGAGTCGATAAAGAAGTTACTGGCTTAAGCGGCGCATTTCAACGCCTTGGCAATGCTGGTAAAACTGTTGGTGGTGTACTTGCTTCAATCGGTATTGGGGCCGTTGCAAATAGTTTTGCAGCGGCTGGCATTGATGCGGAAAGAACTAACAAGCGAATTGCGAATCTGGCTGGCCCATTAAAAGAAACTACATCTATAATGAATTTTGCAACACAAGCTGCAAAAACCTATGGCATTGGCCAAACGCAAGCAAAAAATGCGGTTACAGATTTATATGCTCGGCTTAGGCCAACTGGCACATCTTTAGAACAAATCAAAACAGCCTTTGTTGGTGTAAATAATGCTGCTGCTGCTATGAATTTAACCGCAGGTCAAACTGACAATGTAATGCTGCAATTAAGCCAAGCACTTGGTTCTGGCAAATTGCAAGGTGATGAATTCCGTAGTGTCATGGAGCAATTGCCTTCTATTGGTCAAGCTGTTGCGGATGTTCTTGGTACTAACGTAGCAGGGTTGAAAGAGATGTCATCTCAAGGCAAAATTACATCTGATGTTTTGCTTCAAGCTTTAGCTAAATTATCACAACAAAAACCACCACCTCCTGACGCTTATAAAAAATTTCAAGCTGCATTAGCTGATTTGCAAACTGAAATTGGAACTAAGTTATTGCCAGCTCTTACGCCTTTAGTGCAATTTGCGTCGCAGTTATTAAATAGTTTTTCAGCATTGCCCGCCCCACTGCAAACTCTTATTGTTGCTATTGGTTCACTAGCGGCTGCTTTTGTTGTTTTAGCGCCAGCCATAAATGCAATTGTTGCAATCTTTACGGCACTAAGCGGTTTGTTTGCTGGCGGCGGCGTGTTTGCCACAATTGCCGGGTCACTTGGTGCATTAGGCCCTGTAGTGGCTGCTATCGGTAGTGCATTAAGTGGACTAGGGACTATTTTGGTTGGTGTATTTACAGGGCCAGTAGGTTGGGCAGCATTGTTAATAGCAGCGGGCGTTGCAATTTATGCTTTTAAAGATCAAGTTGGCACAGCAATTAATGCCATTGTTGAATTGTATAAACAATTTTTTATAATGATATACAATAATTTTATCAAGCCTTATATGGACGCTCACGCAGCGTTAACGCAATATATTCTTGAAAATTTTATTAAGCCAACGACAACGGCTATATCAAATTTTGCAACTGTGGCATATCAATATATTAATACAAATTTTATTGAGCCAGCTAAGAATATATTTATAGCAATTACAACTTTTATAAGTGAAAAATTTGTTAAGCCGGTGCAAAATACGATAAACGACATGATAAAAAATATTGGTATTGCGTTTCAATCAATTAAAGATGCAATTACAAAACCATTTGAAATTGCTATGCAAACAATGAAAGGCATAGTAAACAATATTTTAAATGGTATTGGTTATGCTATAAACAGTGTAGTAATAGCAATCAATAATGTAATTCAAGGGGCTAACCAAGCATTAGCAAATTTAGGTTTGCCACAAATTGCTTATTTACCTCAAGCTCAATTGCCTAAATTTGCTAAAGGCGGCGTTATAAATGGTCCTACTCTTGCGATGGTAGGCGAAGGCGGCGAGCGCGAGTATATTATTCCTGAGTCTAAGATGGCTGCTGCAAGCGCTAACTATATGAACGGCGCACGCGGTAGGGCAGTGATACCAGCATTCGCTAATGGCGGTGTTGTAGGCAGCTCAAGTCATAAAGCAGCGAACCCACAGATCAGCATTCAAACTGGACCTGTAATGCAAATGAACAACACCAACTATGTAACGACGCAACAAATGGCGCGTGCAGTGCAAGCAGGCGTTAATCAAACGCTTGCTATGATCGGTGGCAACATTAACATTCGTTCATCAATAGGTATAGCATAATGACAAATTATGATATCATGTGTTTTCTTGAATATTATGCAGATCGGGATAATGTAATTAATCCTGCAACTGCACTACGAGTACCTACTAGACAATGGCAAAATTTCTATCAAGTACCGCAAGTTTTAAGTGTTGATGGCAATGTTGGTGGTGTTTATGGCTATTTAGCATTTGATATTGACGGCTTTGGTTCTACCAGTGCAGCTAGTTTAAATGATTTATCAGTTAACATTGCTGCCATCAGTGATATAGTAGATGTAACTGATGCAGCAATTGCCGCTAACAATTTAGTGATTGCATCGCTTTACATACAAAATCCCGGGCAAGATGCATTCCATGGTGCTAGCGCACAATTAATTAGCCGGTATATTGGCAGCATAGAAGGCGCTAGCTTAAGTGATGAAAGCATTAGCTGGACAATTAACCCAGCAATTAATAAGTTAAAGCCGCAGGTGCCAACACGTAAAGTAACAGCAAACATGCTAATTAGGCAAAAATAATGGAAAACGAAATTTTGCTAGCAATTGATTTAAGCGTTACATGCGCAGACGGTTCAAAGCATGATGGCGTAGTAATGAAAATAATTAATAATAAAACAATTTATGTAACTAAAGATGGCTTGGAACTTTATAGCAATAAAAAAGTAATTACAATAGATGCAGGTAATTTTGTTCAAAACATAATGTTTATTGGACATGCAATTGAAAAATATAGAGAGGATAATCCCTAATGGCATCTGCATTTGAAATACTTTACGCCAATTTATTAAAAGGTGAAGCGCAGCGTACATACGTTGCCTTGCTATATGCTAGAGATAATCCAAAACCACAACCAAAAGCAAACATAGGCACAGTTGCAACCAGAAGTGATGCAACACCGGCTAAATCAAAAAAACCACAAGGTGATATTGGTAAGCAACAAATATTAGCGATAGCTGGCGATACTATACCAATTGTATTTGGCAAACGTGCTAATGCCATTGGTGGTATTTGGGTTCAGCCATCTTTAGTAAAAACAGCTTCAAATTCATTTGTAGGAAGTTTTTTATATGCAATAAGTCAAGGTAGTATGGTTAGCAATCCCCTTAAACATTATGCTTGGCTCGGCACTCGATCAATAAATACTTTAAGCAATTCTGCTTCAATTACTTTAACGCATTACTATGCTTCTTCTGCAACAATGGAAGCGGCTAAAAATGTATGTCCATTAAGTGGCGGACAGATATTTTGTGATTATGATGCCTATTCTTACAAAATGGGATATTGGAGTAGCACAAAAGAAGATATTTATAGTTATGCTGATTTAACAACTTATTATGCAAAAATTAGAGATATTACTAGAGGAGTAGGCGATACAAGTAACTCAGTTCTTATTTTTCAAAATTCTAATGATGTTATTTACGATAATAAAACTGGTGCTGACATAACTGCTAGTTATTGGGCTTATTTAGGTATTAACCCAGCCAACACATCATCAACTGCAAATGGGGTCTATTCTGGCAATACTTTAATTGGCGGCAGAACTGTTGGTACAATTAACTTTTTAAGAGGTAGTGAAAATGCTTATCAAGCGCCAAATCCAATATTTTTTTCACGCTACGGCGCAACTGGGCCAATTACATATATAAGCGGTGCGGGCGTAGTAAACAATCAAGCAAATCCAAGTAATCCACCATCTACTGGTACATTATATGGGCTTGAGCTTGAATATGCTTTAAGTCCATATAGTAATCCTGCATCACCACCAAACAACATAGATTTTACAACTTTTGCTGATATTACATTTTTGCAAATTAATGGCAATATTTATGATGTTTCAGACAATGAAGATTTTCCAACAACAACACGTCAAATATCAGTTTTTTATGAAAATGGCATAACAGTTGATTTGTATAGTCAAGGTTTAGTAAATAACGTTTATGCAACTGGCGCAAGTAATCAATTTGTTGATTTAGCAATGCACTTATTTAACTTAATAAAACGTGCTGATGGCGCTAACACTGCGCCTATTTCATCGCCAATAGATGTAAGTAATTTGCAATCGCTAGCAGCTTTTTGCACTACAGTTGGTTTATTCTTTAATGGGATTATTGAAGAATCAGTCAATGCAATTGAGTATATTTCTAAAATAGCGCCTTTTTTCTTATTGTCTTTTATATCTAGTAATGGCCGCTACAGCCTGCAACCATTAATGCCTATTGATGCAAACAACGGAATTAAAGTGACGCCTTTAACGCCAACGGCAACATTTACCGAAGATGATATTTTGCCTGGTAGCTTCCAGAAGCAATACGATAATGCAGATGAACGCCGTGCTGTAAATATATCTTTAATTTGGCGTGAAGCTGATCCAATATCTATTGGCATTCAACGCACAATATCAATTCGATATTCAACCACTGCAAGCGATGCACCAGTTTTACAATTTGATATGACTGATTTTTGTACAACCGCTGCACATGCTACAACATTTGGTAAATATGAATTGGCAAGGCGTAAGTTTTCTACTCATGTAATTGCTTTTGCTACGCCATTACTCACAATTAATTTAATACCAACACAAATTATAAAAATTGAACGGCAGCGAATTAGCAGTAGAGGTGACAACCGCAGTGAAATCGAATGGTATCAAGTACTTCATGTAAAACATAGCAGTTCAGGTATTACAACAATTCAAGCTGCTCATTTCCCTGTTGATGGTAGTGATATTGCTAAAATTAGCAATGAAGTAATAAACGGCACCTTCCAGGTGGTTGGCTAATGGCTACATTCCCTGCTTTAACACCAAACGAAAGATCGCTTAGTTATGGCGATTATCCACAAGGTACACATGAAGCAATCAGCGGCAGTAATGTACGGTTTAGATATGGCTCAGACCGAGTAATGCAACGCTTGAGTTTAAGCTATCAATTTTTAACAGAAGCTGAAATGCAGTTACTTTTAGATCATTATGAAAAGCAGCAAGGATCATTAATCTCATTTGAGCTATCGGCTAACGTATGGGCCGGTTATACGGTCGTGCCAGTAGCAGCAGTTGATTATGAATGGCGATATGTAGACACGTTTCAAGTTGAAACTACCGCACCGGCTAGATATAATGCAACTATTGAGCTGGTTACAGTACCGATCTAATGAGTGCTTTCCCATCTTTAGTGCCATCTGTTCGTACGTATACGCCAGGTGGAGTGCCACGATCATTGCAAACTAGTTTAACTGGTGAAGTGACTGGTTTTAGGGGTGGCAACCGACGCATTCAACAAACGCTAAGTTTAAGTTTTGAGCAACGGACAGAAGCTGATGTTACAACAATTCGCAATCATTACGATAATCAGTACGGTAGTTTTGATATTTTCTTTTTATCTGCTGAGATATGGAGTGGTTATACTACGCCGCCAGTACCATTGCTGAGTGATTATGCGTGGCGTTATACTGGTGCGCCAGTATTCAAGGATGGGACATTTGAGCGGTGGAATATTGAAGTTGAGCTAGAAACGGTTCCAATCGATATTGGTGATTTAGTATTTAGTGCAGGATTAGCGGCGGCAGCGCCCGCGCGGGAGTATATTTTAGATGCTGGCGCTGCATCGGCAAGCCCTGCCAGAACATACGCCATTTTATCCCCTGGTGCCACATGACAATTAATTTAACAGCACTACAAAAGCAACGGCGCGATACTGCTGCTAACTGGACAGGAGCTAACCCAACGCTATTAGCAGGCGAAATTGGGATTGAATCGGATACTAACAAAATTAAAATTGGCAATGGTAGCACAGCATGGACTTCGCTGAGCTATACGCCATGGAGCCAAATTAGCGCATATCCAATAGTTAATGCTGACGTTGCATCGGCTGCTGCTATTGCTGGCACTAAGATCAGCCCAAATTTTGGTGCGCAATCTGTAATTACAACTGGCAGCGGATTATTTGGCACAGCAACTTCACTTAGCACAAGTTACAGCGGCGCTGGCAATTTTCAGCTTGCATCTAATTCCGCAACAACATTACAAACTTATGCGTTTAATAGCACTGCCACATACTATCCCGCAACAATAGATCTAGCACGCGCTAGGAACACACAAGCAAGCCCTGCCATTGTTGTAAATGGTGATTACATGGGCGAAATAAATTTTTATGGTTACAATACTAATTTTCAACGAGGCGCTGTAATTTATGCGTTAGTTGATGGCGAACCTGGCACTGCTGGCGATACTACTGATATGCCTGGTAAATTAATATTTGCAACAAGTGCTAATGGTAGTTCTAATCCAACTACAAGACTAACCATTGATAGCACTGGTCTTGTTACGATACCAGGTGATTTAACGGTTAATGGTACAACAACAACAATAAATTCTACAACATTAGTTGTTCAAGATAAAAACATTGAAATGGGCGTTGTTGCAACCCCTACTGATGTAACGGCTGATGGCGGCGGAATAACGCTTAAGGGAACTACAGATAAAACAATTAACTGGATTGATAGCACAGATGCTTGGACCTTTAGTGAACATGTAAATATTGCTAACGCTAAAGAGTACAGGATTGGAGGCACTAAAGTTTTAGATGCAACAAGCCTTGGCAGTGCGGTTGTCAGTAGCAGTTTAACTAGCGTTGGTACGATCAGCTCTGGCACTTGGAATGGTACGGCAATTGCTGATACCTATTTAGCAACCATTACTACTGCTGGAAAAATATCTAATAGCGCAACCACGGCAACCAACGCAAACACCGCTAGCGCAATTGTTGCTAGGGATGCAAGTGGCAATTTTAGTGCTGGCACAATTACAGCGACACTGGCAGGTAATGCGTCAACTGTCACCACCAATGCCAATCTTACTGGCGATGTTACATCAAGCGGCAATGCTACATCAATTGCTGCTGGTGTAATTGTTGACGCAGACGTTAATGCCAATGCCGAGATTGCTGTCAGCAAATTGGCTGATGGTGCAGCTCGTCAGTTGCTACAAACAGATGTTGCTGGCACTGGCGTTGAATGGACTAGCAACATTGATATTCCTGGCACGCTGGATGTAACCGGCGCGGCGGTGTTTGATAGCACCGTTGCCGTGACTGGTGCGCTGACCAAAAGCGGCAGCAACGTTGTCACAGTAGGAGATACGGGTACTGTTACTAGCACGATGTTGTTGGATGGCACAATCGTTAATGCCGATGTTAATGCTAGCGCTGCGATTGCTGGCACAAAAATAGCACCAGATTTTGGCAGCCAAACAGTTCAGACCACCGGCATTTTTAGTGCAGCCCTTGGTACTGCTGCTGCGCCTAGCATCAGTTTTACCGGCGATACCAACACTGGCATCTACTCCCCTGGTGCAGACCAAGTAGCCATCTCAACTAATGGCACTGGGCGGTTGTTTGTTGATAGTTCAGGCAGGTTGCTTGCAGGCACATCGTCTAGCTCTAACGTCAACACTGCCACGTTCCAAGGTAATTCGACGCTCAACACTGGAACGGGCATTATCAATATTGCTCTCGGGAACTCCTCGCCTGGCACGACCGATCAGCTTGGTCGTCTGCAATTCACAGATAGCGGTCATAACTCTGCGGCTGAGATTGCTGGACAACGTGATGGCGGCACTTGGAACACAAGTACAAGCCGTCCAACGAGCCTTATTTTTAGCACGACCTCTAATGGTGCAAGCAGCACAAGCGAGCGGATGCGCCTGGACTCCAGTGGCCGCTTAGGTCTGGGGACTAGTAGCCCTAGCGTTAGGTTGCACTCTGCTGATTCCAACGGCGATGTGCTAAGGCTTGAGCGAACTGGTGCCTTCTTTGGTTCTTGGGGTGTAAAGA
>Ga0214917_10001603_pt1 | contig 28926 bp, 26 predicted proteins | sample LL_1208_BB_MetaG_FD_177983 | JGI IMG/M metagenome (GOLD analysis project Ga0214917, IMG submission 177983) | Freshwater microbial communities from Lake Lanier, Atlanta, Georgia, United States - LL_1208_BB | ecosystem: Environmental > Aquatic > Freshwater > Lake | place: USA: Georgia | collected... | reverse complement strand
CGATCACGCCCCGCAGGGGCAGCAGGTAGCGGGGCACCACCTCCTTGATCGAGTCGCTCACGAACACGTTGTTGCAGTAGAGCTTGATCTCGCCCTTCTCCCAATCGGCCCGGCCGGTGAATTTGGGGAAGTAGAGGATGCCCTGCAGGTTGTAGGGATAGTCGGTGTTCAGGTGCACCCAGAGCAGCGGGTCCCCCTGGAAGGGATAGAGGTAGCGGTAGAGCTCGATGTAGTCGTTGTCGCTCAGATCCCGGGGGCTCTTGCGCCAGGGGGATTCCCGTTTATTCACGGTTTCACCCTCCAGCTGCACCTCCACCGGCAGGAAGTCGCAGTAGGTGGTGATCAGGGTGCGGATGCGGGCCGGCTCGATGTACTCCAGCTCCTCCTCCATCAGGTGCAGGATCACATCGGTGCCGGGCTCGCTGCGCTCCGCCGCCTCAAGGCTGAAGTTGGGGGAGCCATCGCAGCTCCAGCGCACCGCCTCGCTGCCCTCACGGGCGCTCAGGGTCACCAGCTCCACCTGCTTCGCCACCATGAAGCTGGAGTAGAAGCCCAGGCCGAAGTGGCCGATGATCGCGTCGTCCTCGCTCTTGTACTTCTCCAGGAAGTCTTCGGCGCTGGAGAAGGCCACCTGGTTGATGTAGCGCTTCACCTCATCGGCGGTCATGCCGATGCCGTTGTCGGAGATGGTGAGCGTGTTGGCTTCGCGATCGATGCGGATGCTGATCCGCCCCTCAGACCCCTCGCTGCAGTCGCCGGCCATGGCCGCCATGCGGCGCTTGCTGATGGCATCCACGCCGTTGCTCACCAGCTCCCGCAGGAACACCTCGTGGCCGCTGTAGACGGCCTTCTTGATGATCGGGAAGATGTTCTCGGTGTGGATCTGGATCTGACCCTGCTCGGCCTGCAACACCACAGCGTTCAACGCAACGTGGCCCCAGATTCCCCCGAGCCGGGGCGGGCCGCCAAGGGGCCTCCATGGGCAGGAAACCGCCCTCCGCTGCTGGCCTGCAACGCTCCATAGGATCTGCCCAATGCGCGCCCCATCCCATGGCCAGCCAGTGGCAGAACTTCCTCGGGAACCTGGGGCAATGGCGCGGCTCCTTCACCGGCATCAGCCCCGATGGGGCGCTGCTCAAGCACACCCCGTCGCTGCTGACGCTTGCGCCGGGCGAGACCGACGCCGCCGGCGCCATCACGATGGTGCGGTTCGGCCTGCAGCGCTTTGAGGGGGGCGACACCACCGCAGCCCCCAGCAGCGATCTGAGCCAGGAGTACCGCAGCCTGGGCAAGCAGGTGGTGTTTTTCGACTCCGGCAGCTTCTGCAAGGGCTCGCTGCAGTTGGCCCCGGGCACGGTGTTCGGCGCTGAATTCGGCTTCATCCAGGGCGATCGCCGCCACCGCCTGGTGCTGCTCTACAGCGAGGCCGGCGCCCGCGATCAGCTGGTGCTGATCCGGGAGTTCCGGGTCGGCAGTGCCGCGTCTGAGCATGCGCCGCTCACGGCGGAGCAGCTGCAGGGGGCCTGGCGGGGCAGCAGTGCCACGATCAGTTCCGACTGGCCCGAGCCGGACTGTGGCCCCGGAGAGGCGGTGTTCGGCCCCGAGAAGCTGCAGGCCCTGCAGTGGCTGCCGGATGGCGGTTACGTGCGCTGGCCGAAGCAGGTGAGCCACCGCCAGGCCTTCAGCGTCGAGGCGGGCTGGCTCACGGCCCCGAACCGACTGGAGCGCCTCATCCGCCGCTACGACGCCAGCGGTGCCTGGCTGTCAGCCACCCAGGAGCTGCTCAGCCGGTAGAGCAACAGGGCCGCTGCCGGGCCGCCGCTGCTCAGCTGGCCCGCTGCAGCTCTGGCTTTTCCTCCGGCAGGATTGCCCCCGCCACAGGACACACCTGCAGGCAGATGCCGCAGTCGATGCAGGTGTCGAAATCGATCCAATAGAACGCCGTGCCCTTGGCGTTGGCGCCGGCACCGGGGTTGATGCAGGCCACGGGGCAGGCATCCACGCAATCGGCCACACCCTCACAGACGTCGGTGACGATCGTGTGGGCCATGGCTGGAAGCGCCTTGAGGGTGCTGTGATCCTAGGCAGTGGCCTGGGGCAACCACAGGGCGCCGGCGCAGCCCCGTTGTGCGGCGATCGCCTGGGCTTCCAGTTCGCTGCCGCAGGGCTGATTGAGCAGTTCGGCCGGCTGACCCTCGGCGTGGAGTTGTTCCAGCCGATCCAGGGCTCCGGCCAGCTGGGCGGCATCGCCATAGGCCACCAGGGTTGGTGCCTGGCGGGCAGGGCCGCTGCTGTCGGTGCCCAGCAGCTCCCGGACGGCCTCCACCTGAACGCCGAAACCCATGCCGCCACTGGGGCCTCCGAAACGCGACACCAGGGCGTCGTAGCGGCCACCGCTGGCGATCTCCAGCGGGGCATGGGCCCCCTGGCACACCAGCGTCAGCACCAGCCCGTCGTAGAGGTCGAAATGGGGTTGGAAGCTCGGGTCGAGCTGAATCACCACCCCCTGAGCGGATGCCGTGGGGGCAATGGCCTGGAGCGTGGCGGCCAACTGATCCAGCAGGCTGCAGGGGCCGAGCTGCTGCTCCAGCTGATACAGCACGGGCCCGGGCTCCCCCCGCAGCCGCATCAGCAGCTGCAGGCTCTGCCGTTGCTGCTGCGGCAGGTCCAGGCGCTCCAGGGCCAGGGGATCGAAGCTGGTGAGGGCCTGCCGCACCGCCGTGCGCTGGGGCGCCGGCACCTGATCCAGCAGGGCCGACAGCACGCCGTGGTGGCCCAGCAACAGCCGCGGCTGGTGGGCCTGATCAATGCCCAGGCTGCGCAGGCAGGCCAGCAGCAACCGCAACAGTTCCGCGTCGTCGGCGCTGGAGGCATCGGGCCCGCCCAGCAGTTCCACGCCGCTCTGCAGGCGCTCGTCGATGCGCTGGTTGCCGCCATCGGAGATGCCGCAGCGGAACACCGTGCCACAGCTCCACAGCCGCAGGGGGCGTGGCTGGGAGGCCATACGGGTGCAGGCCGCCCGGGCGATCGAGGCCGTCATCTCCGGCCGCAGGCCCAGGGGATCGTCGGCTGCCAGGCGCACCAGTTCGCGGCCATCGATGCCGCCGCCGGCCTGGAGCGTTTCCAGCCGCTCCACCGTGGGTGGCGCCACCTCCTCGTAGCCCCAGAGCCGGTAGACCCCCGCCAGCAGATCGCACAGGCGGCGGTTGGCATCCACCTCCCGCGGATTGCGATCCCTGGCTCCGGCAGCGGGTTGCAGGGCCATGGAGGGGAGAGCAGGCGGAATGGGGCGATCCTATGGAGCGATGGCCGCTGCCTCCCCATCCAGCTCCGGCGCTCCGAAACAGGCACCGGCAAGGGGCCGACAGGCGGCCAGGCCCTCCATCAGCGGCTGGCGCAGGCCGGGAGTGCAGGCGATCAGGCGTCCCTCCGCCAGGCTGGCCGGGCTGCCGTCGTAGGCGCACACCACCCCTCCGGCCTGTTCCACCAGCACGATCCCCGCCGCCAGATCCCAGGGGGCCAGGCCCCGCTCCCAGTAGCCGTCGAGCCGACCCGCCGCCACGAAGGCCAGGTCCACCGCGGCGGCTCCGGCCCGTCGCACGCCACGGGTGCGGTGGGTGAACCAGGCGAATTCGGCGTAGTTGTTGTCGAGCCTGGTGTGGCGGTCGTAGGCGAAGCCGGTCACGAGCAGGGAGCTGGCGAGCTCCTCGCAGCCGCTCACCTGGATGGGGCTGTCGTTGCACCAGGCCCCCAGGCCGGGGGCGGCCCAGTAGAGCTGATCCAGGGCCGGCACGGCCAGGGCCCCCAGCAGGGGCAGGCCATTGCACGTGAGCCCGATGGAGGTGCCAAAAAAGGGATACCGGTGGGCGTAGTTGGTGGTGCCATCCAGGGGGTCAACGCACCACTCGAGGGCTGAACCCTTCCCGGCGCGCCGACCGCTCTCCTCGGCCAGCACCCCGAGGCCCGGAGCCTCGCGCTCCAGCACCGCCAGAACGGCCTGCTCCGCCGCCACATCCGCCTCCGTGACCAGATCGCCGGCGCGCCCCTTCTCGCGGATCTGCTCCAGCTGGCCGAAATGGCGCATCAGCACCGCCGCACCGGCCTGGGCCGCCGTACGGGCCACAACCAGCAGCCGTTCCAGTTCCGCCGGGGCCAGCCCCGAATCCTGCAGGGCCCGGGCCGAGAGGCAGAGGGAAGAGGCAGACGTCATTCGTCGTCGAGGGGGAGGCCTGGACGCACCTTGCCACGGGCGAAGTGACGGCCGAACTGCAGCTCGTACACCTCGTCTTCATCCTGGGTCTCCACCTCCAGGGGGCCGGTGGCACGGGCCACGCACAGCAGGCCGTAGCCCTGGCGGCGGATCTCGCGGGAGAGGCCCAGGGCCTCCCGCTGATCGATGTCGCCCTTCAGCACCCGCACAGCGCAGGCTGTGCAGCAGCCATTACGGCAGCTGAAGGGAAGAGGCTGCCCCTGCTCCTCAAAACTGCGCAGGATGTACTCGCCTTCAGGCACCGAGACCTGCAGGGTGCGGCCCTGCTGACGCCAGTGCACGGTGATCGGGAAACTGCGGCTCGGGATGTTGCTCATGGCTGAGATCCAGCGAGGGCAAGGGCGACTGCTACATTCTCACCGTTGCCCCGCGCAGCCGCGTTGTCTGTCTGATCACCCGCGATCGACCTCGGCAACGCTGCGAAAAGCCCCTCACGGAGAGGTGGCCGAGTGGTCGAAGGCGCAGCACTGGAAATGCTGTATAGGGGCAACTCTATCGAGGGTTCGAATCCCTCCCTCTCCGTTGCACCAGCCGCCCATGGGCGGCTTTTTTGTTGTCTGTTGAGTCCATCGCGGGGGCGTGGCTGCAGCGCTTGGGCCCGTTAGCCTGGACACTTCACGTGGGATTCCCCAGGGCCAGACATCTGATGGGGTGCGAGATGCGGTGCGAGCAGATGGGGCGGCGGTCGTGGCGCGCATAGTTGGCATCGATCTTGGAACCACCAACTCGGTGGTGGCGGTGCTGGAGGGTGGTCGCCCCCAGGTGATCGCCAGCGCCGAGGGCGGCCGCACCACCCCTTCCGTGGTGGGTTTCAGCAAGGACCAGGAGTTGCTGGTGGGGCAGCTGGCCCGGCGGCAACTGGTGTTGAACCCCCGCAACACCTTCGCCAACCTCAAGCGCTTCGTGGGGCGCCAGTGGGATGAGCTCGATGAGGGCAGCCTCACCGTGCCCTACAGCATCCGCGCCAACGATCAGGGCAACGTGCGCGTGGTGTGTCCAGCCACGGAACGGGAGTACGCCCCGGAGGAGCTGGTGGCCAGCATCCTGCGCAAATTGGTGGACGACGCCAGCACTTATCTCGGCGAGCCGGTGGAAGCGGCGGTGATCACCGTGCCCGCCTACTTCAACGACGCCCAGCGCCAGGCCACCCGCGACGCCGGTCGGCTGGCGGGCATCAGCGTGGAGCGGATTCTCAACGAGCCCACCGCGGCGGCCCTGGCCTACGGCTTCGATCGCAGCACCGTGAAGCGGGTGTTGGTGTTCGACCTGGGCGGCGGCACTTTCGACGTTTCGGTGCTGCGCATCGCTCAGGGCGTCTTCGACGTGAAGGCCACCAGCGGCGACACCCAGCTGGGCGGCAACGACTGGGATCGGCGCATCGTGGACTGGCTGGCCGATGCCTTCCAGAAGGAGCACGGCCTGGATCTGCGCCGCGACCGCCAGGCCCTGCAGCGGCTCACCGAGGCGGCGGAGAAGGCCAAGCAGGAGCTGAGCGGCGTGCAGAGCACCCCCATCTCCCTGCCCTTCATCGCCACGGGGGCCGAGGGCCCCCTCCACATCGAAACCACGCTCGAGCGGGCCTGCTTCGAAAGTCTGTGCCCCGATCTTCTCGATCGCCTGCTGCGCCCCGTGCAGCGGGCCCTGCGGGATTCGGGGCTGGCGCCGGAGGACATCGACGACGTGGTGCTCGTGGGCGGCTCCACCCGCATGCCGATGGTGCAGCAGATGGTGCGCACCTTGATTCCGCTGGAGCCCTGCCAGTCGGTGAATCCCGATGAAGTGGTGGCGATCGGCGCCGCGGTGCAGGCCGGCATCCTCACCGGCGAGCTGCGGGATCTAATGCTCAACGACGTCACGCCGCTGTCGCTGGGGCTGGAGACGATCGGTGGGGTGATGAAGGTGCTGATCCCCCGCAACACGCCGATCCCGGTCCGCAAGAGCGATGTGTTCAGCACCTCCGAGGCCAACCAGAGCTCCGTGGAGATTCACGTGCTCCAGGGGGAGCGCCAGATGGCGGAGGGCAACAAGAGCCTGGGTCGCTTCCGCCTCTCCGGCATTCCGCCGGCCCCCCGCGGGGTGCCCCAGGTGCAGGTGTCGTTCGACATCGATGCCAATGGTCTGTTGCAGGTGTCGGCCACCGACCGCACTACCGGCCGCCAGCAGAGCGTGAGCATCCAGGGCGGCTCGAACCTCAGTGAGGAGGAGATCAACCAGCTGATCGCCGAAGCGGAGCGCAAGGCCAGCGAGGATCGGCGCCGGCGGGCCGAGATCGATCGCCGCAACCGAGCCCAAACCCTCGTGGCCCAGGCGGAGCGCCGCCTGCGCGATGCCGCCCTGGAGCTGGGGCCCTACGGCGCCGAGCGGCAGCAGCGGGCTGTGGAGATCGCCATGCGCGATGTGCAGGATCTGATCGCCGACGACCGCGGCGATCTGGGGGAACTCGATCTGGCCGTGAGCCAGTTGCAGGAGGCGCTGTATGGGCTCAACCGCCGCCTGGCCAGCGAGCGCAAGGTGGACACGAACCCCCTGCAGGGCCTCAAGAACACGCTCGGTTCCCTCAAGGACGAACTGTTCGCTGACGACGACTGGGATGAGTGGGACCGGGGCGGCCGCAGCCGCGATCCCTGGGCAGAACCCTCCTGGTCCGCGGCCCGGCAGGACCGCCGCAGCGTGGACGCCCCCCGTTGGGATCATCCCGGCTGGGGGGATGCCCCCCGATGGGAGCAGCCCAGCTGGGAGGAGGCGCGCTCCCGGCCCCCAGGGCCCGAGCGGGAACCGGAATCCTCCTATCCCGAGCGGCGCTATGGCGTACCCACCCGCCAGCGCTCCGCAGCCCTCAACGACGATCCATGGGCTGAGGACTGACGCCTGTGAGTCCGAATCACTGGGCGGTTCTCGGCCTCGAGCCCGGGGCCGACGCCACCAGCCTCAAGCGGGCCTTCCGCCAGCAGGCGCGCCGCTGGCATCCCGACCTCAACGGCAATGACCCCCACGCGGAGGAGCAGTTCAAGGCCGTCAACGAGGCCTATGCGGTGCTCAGCGACCCCCGCCGCCGCCAGCAGTGGGAGGCGGGGCTGGAGGGCGACGAGGCGGCCCAGGCTGGCCTTGATCCCTTCGCCACGGGATTCCCGGAGTTCGACGACTACCTCGATGCCCTGTTCGGCGGCCGTTCCCCCAGGCGCCGCGGTGGGGATGTGGAGCAGGAGCTGCATTCAGCCGAACAGCACCGAACCGCCGAGCCCCCCCGCGGCGGTGATGTGACCCCCGCGCCACCGCCCCCCCCGCTGGTGGTGGCCAGCGGGGATGTGGAATCCCTGGTGCAGCTCACCCCTGAGCAGGCGCTCCATGGCGAGCGGGTGGAGGTGGAGCTCAGCGATGGCACCGTGGTGGAGGTGTGGACCCCTGCCATGGCGGGCGATGGCTGGCGGTTGCGCTTGCCGGGGCTCACCCCGGGCGGTGGGGATCACTTCCTGCAGTTACAGGTGCGCACGGCCGAGGGCCTGCGCATCGATGGGCTGCGGGTGCTCTATCAGCTCGATCTCTCCCCCGCCGATGGGGCCCTGGGCTGCGCGGTGGTGGTGCCCACCCTCGATGGCCCGGTGCAGCTGCGCATCCCACCAGGTTCCTCCAGCGGTCGGCTGTTGCGCCTGCGGGGCCGGGGCCTGGAACGGGGCCAGGAGCGCGGTGATCAGCTGGTGGAGATCCGCCTGGTGGTGCCCCAGGCCCTCACCGAGGCCGAGGAGGCCCTTTACGGCCGTCTCCAACAGCTGGCCGCGGAGTTCGGCGATCAGTGAGACACTGGCGCCTGTCCCAATGGTCAACCATGGCGGTGCACGTCCTGCTCTTCGACGCGGGGAGCGAGAACGAGGGCATCCACTCCCTTGAGCTCCAGGGCACCACGGTGGTGCTGCTGTTTGAAGACAGGGACGATGCCGAGCGCTACGCCGGCCTGCTGGAGGCCCAGGATTTCCCGTTGCCCACGGTGGAGACCCTGGATCGGGCGGAGATGGAGGCCTTCTGCGCCGGGGCCGGCTACGAGGCCCGGTTCGTGCCGGCCGGCTTCCTGCCCCAGTCGCCCGAGGAGCGGCTGTTGATCGCCCCGCCGGAAAAGAACATGGATGTGTCGAACTGGAAGGAGCAGGACGACCCCCAGCTGGCCTCTCCCGCCGAGATCCATGAGCCGATCACCAGCGGCAATGCGGAGCTGGAGGACTTCCGCCGCCGCCTCGAGGGCCTGCTGTGACCAGCCCAGCCCCGGAGAGTCGCGGCCATCTGCTCACCGAGCAGGCCAACCCCCACAGCGCCGATCTGGATCAGCTGAGCACCGCTGATCTGGTGCAGTTATTCTGCAACGAGGATCTGCGGCCCCAGCAGGCCGTGGCGGCCGCCGCTCCGGCCCTGGGTGCCGCCATCGACGCCATCGCCGGCCGGTTGCAGCGGGGCGGTCGCCTGTTCTATCTGGGAGCTGGCACCTCCGGCCGTCTGGGGGTGCTGGATGCGGCGGAATGTCCGCCCACGTTCTGCAGTCCACCGGAACTGGTGCAGGGGGTTCTGGCCGGTGGCGCTCCGGCATTGCTGCGCAGTTCCGAGGGCCTGGAGGATCTGTTCGAGGCCGGTCGCGACGACCTTGCCGCCCGTGGCTTCAGCGGCGCCGACTGCCTGGTGGGGATCGCCGCCGGTGGCACCACCCCCTACGTGCATGGCGGGCTGGAGCATGCCCGCAGCCTCGGGGCCCTGGCGATCGCCCTGGCCTGCGTGCCTGCGGAGCAGGTGCCGATGCCCTGCGACATCGACATCCGCCTGCTCACCGGGCCCGAGCTGCTCACCGGCTCCACCCGCCTGAAGGCGGGCACGGCCACCAAGATGGCCCTCAACATCCTCAGCACCGGCGTGATGGTGCGCCTGGGCAAGGTGTATGGCAACCGGATGGTGGATGTGGCGGTCACCAACCGCAAGTTGGAGGACAGGGCCCTGCGCATCCTCCACGATCTGGCCGGGATCGAGCGTGACCAGGGCCGGCTGCTGCTGGAGCAGAGCGCTGGATCGGTGAAACTGGCCCTGCTGATGGCCCAGCTGGGGCTGTCCGCGGAGGCCGCCCGCCTGCAGCTTGAGGGCTGTGGTGGCCAGCTGCGCCAGGCCCTGGCGGCTCAGCCTTCGGCCGGGCCCCAGTAGCGACTGGTGAACAGATCGAGCTTGCGCCGGGTGGCCGGCGGCACCTGATCCCTGGGGGTCATCAAGCCGTCCTGCAGGGCACTGTGGGCGATGCTGGATGGCCGCAGCGCCGCCACCCGCTCGGCGGTGGTGCGCACGATCCGGGTGGCGAGCTCGGCGTTGGCCCGCAGGTTGGCGATCACCATCTCCACCGTCACGCTGTCGTGGTCGGCATACCAGCAGTCGTAGTCGGTGGCCATGGCGAGGGTGGCGTAGGCGATTTCCGCCTCGCGGGCCAGCCGCGCCTCGGTGTGGTTGGTCATGCCGATCACGCTGCAACCCCAACTGCGGTAGAGGTTCGATTCAGCACGGGTGGAGAAGGCCGGGCCCTCCATGCACAGGTAGGTGCCGCCGCGGTGCAGCCGCCGCCCGTCGGGCATCAGGCTGTCGGCCACATCCCCCAGCAGCTGGCTGAGGGTGGGGCAGAAGGGATCCGCCAGGGCCACATGGGCCACGGCTCCGTCCCCGAAGAACGAGAGGGGGCGCTGCTGGCTGCGGTCGATGAACTGGTCGGGCACCACCATGTCCAGCGGCTTCACCTCCTCCCGCAGGGAGCCCACCGCCGATGGGGAGAGGATCCAGCGCACCCCCAGGGAGCGCATCGCCCAGATGTTGGCCCGGTAGGGCACCTCCGTGGGGGTGAAGGTGTGGTGGCGACCATGGCGGGCGAGGAACACCACCTCCATGCCCCCCAGCCGGCCCAGGCGCAGGGCATCGGAGGGAGTGCCGAAGGGGGTTTCGATCTGCAGTTCCTGGATCTGCTCCAGCCCCTCCATGGAGTAGAGGCCACTGCCCCCCAGCACCCCCAGGCGCGCCTGGGAGAGATCAAGGGTTCCGGAAACCGCCATCGGCTGCACTCTGCTGCAACTGTTTTAACGGAGCACCTTCACCCGAGCGCCTTCAGCGGAGCTGAGGGACGCGGGCACAGGCGGCGCCTGGGCAGCGCCCCTGCCCATACTGATCGGGTTTGCAGCAGATCATCCCGTGACCAAAGCCGTGATGGAGACCGATGCCGGCACCATCGAACTGGAGCTGTTCGATGCCGACGCCCCCAACACCGTGGCCAATTTCGTGAAACTGGCCAAGGACGGCTTCTACGACGGGCTCGCCTTCCACCGGGTGATCCCCGGCTTCATGGCCCAGGGCGGCTGCCCCAACAGCCGTGAGGGGGCCCGTGGCATGGCCGGCACCGGCGGCCCCGGCTACCAGATCGACTGCGAGATCAACAGCCAGAAGCACCAGGCCGGCACCCTGGCGATGGCCCACGCCGGCAGGAACACCGGTGGCTCGCAGTTCTACATCTGCCACGAGGCCCAGCCCCACCTCGACGGCGTGCACACCGTGTTCGGCCACACCGGCAACATGGATGTGGTGTTGGCGCTGAAGAACGGCAGCCGCATCACCGCGGTGACGATTCAGGACTGAGGCCGTTGGACCCAGGCCCTCAACACCAGCGCAACAGGGAGCCCGGCAGCGGTTTGAGGGCTGGATGTTGGGCCGCCAGCTCCACCAAGGGCCTCCGCTGGGCCTCCAGTGTGTTGCTGGGGTGATTGGTGCGCTGGGAGTCGGGGGCCAGCAACAGGCTCACGCTGGTGGTGTGCTCCCAACTGGCCATGCGGTGCAGGGCATCCGCCACCAGGCTGTCATCACCGCCGGGCAGCAGCACCGCCAGCTCCGGCTGATCCAGCAGCGCCAGCACCCGTGGGTGCTCCTCGCGCTCCAGCTCAAGGCCGTGCTCCAGGGCCCACTGGCGAAGCTCCTGCAGTTGTCCCGCCAGGGCCGCGGGATCGCTGTTGTCATCCCCGCGGCCCTGCCAGGCCAGCACGGCGGCAGGACCACTGGCCTGCATCAGATGGCCAAGCTTCTCCTGCTTGGTCTGCAGATACGAGGCATTGTGCTGGCCGGGATGCATCACCAGCGGCACGCGGTCTTCCACCCGCAGGCCGTAGCCCCCCAGGCCGGCGATCTTGCGGGGGTTGTTGGTGATCAGCCGCAGGCGGTGCACCCCCAGGTCGCTGAGGATCTGCGCCCCCACGCCGTAATTGCGCAGGTCGGCCGCAAAGCCCAGCCGCTCATTGGCCTCCACGGTGTCGAGGCCCGTGTCCTGCAGCGAGTAGGCCTTGAGCTTGTTGATCAGCCCGATGCCACGGCCCTCCTGCCGCAGATACACCACCACGCCCTCACCCGCCGCTTCGATCATGCGCAGGGCGGCCTCCAGCTGGGGGCGGCAGTCGCAGCGCAGGGAGCCGAAGGCATCGCCGGTGAGACATTCGCTGTGCACCCGCACCAGCACCGGGCCTGAGTTCTGCTCGGGGCTGCCCTTCACGATGGCCACGTGCTCGCTGCCATCGAGCTCATTGCGGTAGCCGATGGCGCGGAAGCTGCCGAAGGCACTGGGCAGGCTGGCTTCCGCCAGCCTCCGCACGAAGCGCTCGGTGTCGAGCCGGTAGCGGATCAGATCGGCGATGTTGATCAGCCGCAACCCGTGGCGCTGGGCGTAGGCCACCAGCTGGGGCAGCCGCGCCATCGACCCATCCCCGTTCTGGATCTCACAGATCACCCCGGCCGGGTAGAGCCCGGCCAGGCGCGCCAGGTCGACGGCGGCCTCGGTGTGGCCGGCGCGCTTGAGCACACCCCCCTGCTTGGCCCGCAGTGGAAAGATGTGGCCAGGGCGCCGCAGGTCCACCGGGCGGGTGTCGGGATGGATCGCCACCTGGATCGTGCGGGCTCGATCCTCTGCCGAGATGCCGGTGCTCACACCGTTCTCCGGGCCGGCATCCACGCTCACGGTGAAGGCGGTCTGGTTGCTGTCGGTGTTGCGGTCCACCATCAGCGGCAGATCGAGGGCATCGAGGCGCTCCCCCTCCATGGCCAGACAGATCAGGCCCCGGGCCTCCGTGGCCATGAAGTTGATCTGTTCGGGCGTGGCGAACTGGGCCGCGCAGATCAGGTCTCCCTCGTTCTCGCGGTTCTCGTCATCCACCACCACCACCATGTCGCCATTGCGAATCGCGGCGAGGCCATCGGCGATGGAGTCGAAGCGGAAGTCGGTGTGCAGTGCGGCAGCAGTCAAGTGGTCAGGGCTCACGGAAGGGGCAGGACGCCGCCAAGCGGCCAGATCAGCGTGGGACTTTTATAGAGCCCGGTACGATCTGGCGTTCCTGACAAGCCGCCATGGCCAGCAAGCGCGTTGCGGTGATTGGTGCCTCCGGCTACGGCGGCCTCCAGACCCTGCGGCTGCTGCAGGGCCATCCGGAGCTGGAGGTCACCTATCTGGGCGGCGAGCGCAGCAGTGGCAAGCGCTGGAGCGAACTCACCCCCTTCCTGCCCCTGCCCGGGGATCCGGTGGTGCAGAGCCCCGATGTGGAGGCGATCGCCACCGCCGCCGACCTGGCGGTGCTCAGCCTTCCCAATGGCCTGGCCTCGGGACTGGTGCCTGGGCTGCTGGAGCGGGGCGTGAAGGTGGTGGATCTCTCAGCCGACTACCGCTACAGCTCCCTTGAGCAGTGGAAGGAGGTGTACGCCTCGGAGGCGCGCCTGGTGCCCCGCAGCGATGCAGAGCTCTGCGCCGAGGCGGTCTATGGCCTTGTGGAATGGGAGCAGGAGCGCATCAAAGACGCCCGTCTGGTGGCGGCACCAGGCTGTTTCCCCACAGCCAGCCTGCTGGCCCTGCTGCCCTTCCTCCACCAGGGCCTGATCGAAACCAGCGGCATCGTGATCGATGCCAAAACCGGCACCAGCGGTGGCGGGCGCGCAGCCAAGGAGCATCTGCTGCTGGCGGAGGCCTCCGAGGGGGTCTCCCCCTACGGGGTGGTGGGCCACCGCCACACCAGCGAGATCGAGCAGCTCTGCGGCCGGGCGGCGGGCCAGACCGTGCAACTCCAGTTCACCCCCCACCTGATCCCGATGGTGCGAGGTCTGCTGGCCACGGTGTACGGCCGTCTGCGCGATCCCGGCCTCACCGCGGAAGACTGCACCACCCTGCTGCAGGCCGCCTATCGCCACACCCCCTGCGTGCAGGTGCTGCCGGTGGGCACCTACCCCTCCACCAAGTGGGTGCGTCAGACCAACCGCGCCCTGCTCTCCCTTCAGGTGGATCAGCGCACCGGCCAGCTGGTCGTGATGAGCGCCATCGACAACATGGTGAAAGGCCAGGCCGGGCAGGGGGTGCAGTGCCTCAACCTGATGGCCGGCCTGCCGGCGGAAACCGGCCTGCCGCTGCTGCCCTTCTACCCCTGAGCGTTCTGGAGCAGGCCCAGACGCAGGGCCGCCAGCGCCACCGCCGCCGGCAGGATGCGGTGCTCCTGACGGTGGATGCGCTTGGCCAGGCTGGCCGCGTCGTCGCCCTCCAGCACGGGCACGGCCGCCTGAATCAGGATCGGGCCGCCATCCACCTCCAGCCGCACCAGATGGGCCGTGCAGCCGCTCAGCCGCACGCCGGCCTGGAGGGCCTGCTCCACCGCCCGGGCCCCGCGAAAGCTCGGCAACAGGGAGGGATGGATGTTCACCAGGCGATCGGGAAAGGCATCGATCAGCCGCTGGGTCACGATCCGCATCCAGCCCGCCATCACCACCAGTTCCACGGCCGCAGATCGGAACGTCTCCACCAGGGCGGCATCGAGGGCCTCGCGGCTCTGGAAGCCGCGGTGATCCAGCACCCCCACCGGCACACCGAGCCGTTCGGCCCGCTGCTGCGCCCCGCAGCCGGGGTTGTTCACCACCAGCTGCCGCACCTCCGCCGCCAGCTCGCCCCGCCGGCAGGCCGTCACCAGGTTTTCAAAATTGCTGCCGCTGCCGGAGGCCATCACCCCCAACCGCAGGGGACGAACGGCCACTGAGGCCATAACGGGTGGCAACGGCCACTGGATTGCTGGCCCGGGATCGCTAGCGTCTGGAAAAGCGGGCATCGGACCATGTCCCATCTCTCCATCCTGCCAACCGTGTTGCGGGATGCATCCGTTCTCACCGCCGCCCTGGAGGACCTCGGCCTCCAGGTGGAGCAGGGCGGACTGCTGCGGGGCTTCGCCGACGACCAGCAGCCGGTGACGCTGCAGGTGCGGTTCACGGACGGCACCCGCCTGGGCTGGGCGCGCCAGGGGAATGGCAGCCTGGCCCTGGTGGGGGATCTGCAGCGCCTCGGGCGTTCCCACCGCCTGCAGCAGTTGCTCGGCCGCATCACCCGTGGCTATGCCGCACGCCTGGCCCTGCAGCAGGCTGGCGAGCGCCTCCCCGACGCCACCATCAGCCTGATCAGCTGATCGCGGGCGTGGTTCATCTCCACCTCGATCTCACGGCACCGGAGCAGCATCTGGTGCACGTCAGCCTGCGGCTTCAGCCTCGCCTGCCGTCGCTGCGGCTCAGCCTGCCGGCCTGGACGCCCGGCTCCTATCTCATCCGCGACTACGTCCGCCATCTGGAAGACCTGACCGCAGAGCAGGGCGGCAGGCCGCTGGTGCTGCGGCGCCTCAGTCCCGCCAGCTGGCAGCTGGAACTCGATGGCTCCGACGGCGAGCTGGTGATCCGCTACCGCATCCTGGCCACGGAGCTGTCGGTGCGCACCTGCCACCTGGATGCCGACCATGGCTTCCTGGCCATGGCGGCTGTGGCCCTGGAGGTGGAGGGGGAACGCTGGCAGCCTCATCAGCTCAGCTGCAGCCTCCCAGCCGGTTGGCAGCCCTTCATCCCCCTCCCCCAGGACAGCCAGGGGCACTGGCAGGCCCGGGATTTCGATCAGCTGCTGGATACTCCGCTGGAGCTGGGGCCGCACCGCTGCCACGGCTTCTCTGTGGCTGGCGTGCCCCATCGCTGGGTCACCTGGGGCGGCCAGGCCGGCGCCGACGACTGGCTGCTGCGGCGCTTCCCCAGCCTGCTGGAGGATGTGGCCCGGGTCTGCGAGGCCTGCTGCCGCCTGATGGGGGTGGGTCAACCGGCTGCCGACAGCTACCTGTTCGTGTTGCATCTGCTGGCCGATGGCTACGGCGGCCTGGAGCATGACGCCAGCACAGTGCTCGTGTACGGCCGCCGCAATTTCGACAAGCCCAACGGCTATCGCAAATTCCTGCAGCTGGTGGCCCACGAATACCTGCATCAGTGGAATGTGCGGCGGTTGAAGCCGCGCGAACTGGCGCCGATCGACTACCAACAGCCGTCGATCATTCCCAGCCTGTGGTTTGCCGAAGGGGTCACCAGCTATCTGGATCAGTTGCTGCCCCTGGCGGCGGGGCTGAGCAGCCCTGAAGACCTGCTCGACGACCTGGGAGAGGATCTCAGCCGCTACCTCCTGACCCCGGGGCGCAGCGTGCAGAGCCTGCGCAGCAGCAGCGAGGAGGCCTGGGTCAAGCTCTACCGCGCCGATGCCTACGCCCCAGACAGCCAGGTGAGTTACTACCTCAAAGGAGCGGTGGTGGCCCTGTGCCTGGATCTGCACCTGCGCCAGCGCGGGGCATCCCTGGTGCTGGTGCTCAGGGAGCTGTGGCAAAGCCACGGCCGCTGGGGGCGGGGGTACAGCGAGGCGGATCTGGTGGAGGCCTTCGCCAGCCACAGCCCCGAGCTGCGCGAGCGTCTGCCGCAATGGCTCGCCCAGCGGCAGGATCCAGACCTCAACAGCACCCTGCAGACTGTGGGCCTGCTGTTGCAACCGGTGATGGCCAGCAGTGCCTGGGCAGGCTTCAGCTGCCGCAGCGAGCAGCAGGGGTTGGTGGCCCATCGGGTGCATCGCCATGGCCCGGCTGAGGCCGCAGGGTTGATGGTGGGCGACGAACTGATCGCCCTCGATGGCGAGCGGCTCCACAGCAGCGACCAGCTGGCACCGCTGCTGCGCAGCGACGGCGACCAGGAGCTGCTGATTGCCCGCCGCTCCCAGATCCGGCGGCTCTGCCTCCACTGCCAGCCTGCCCGCCCTGAGCGCTACCAACTCTTGCGCGACCCCGCTGCAACGGCAGACGCTCTGCAGCGCCAGCAGCGCTGGCTGGCCCTCAGCGAGGTGCCGTGGTGAGGCCGCTGCAGGACCAGAGTTGGCCGCCCCAGCTGCCGGGCTGGCCCCTGCTGGTGTTGGCCGGCAGCGGGGCCGCCTTGCTGCTGGCGGGTGGACTTGTGCTGCAGAGCCTGTTGCGCGCCCCCGATGAGCCTGAACCGGGCCGGCGGGGCTCACCCGCACCGCCAGCCCAGGCCAGCTGGGTCAGTCCGCTGCGCAGGCAGTGCAGCAGCGCCGATGGCCCTTTGCGCACCCGCCTGCTGGCCCTGCAGGCGGCGTTGCCGAAGCGGCTGCGGCGCCTCAGCATTGATCGGAGCAACTACGGTCCGCGCTACCGGCAGGATGCCTTCGGCAATGCCCTGGATCCAACCCCCGCCGTGGTGGTGTTGCATGAAACCGTGTACGGCCTCAGCTCGGCCATCAACACCTTCACCACCCACCATCCCAACGACGACGACCAGGTCAGCTATCACGTGCTGATTGGTGAGAAGGGGCAGATCGTGCAGGCCGTGAATCCCAGCCACCGGGCCTTCGGTGCTGGCCATTCCGCCTTCAACGGCCGCTGGGCGATCACCAATCCGCAGATGCAGGGGTCCGTGAACAACTTCGCCCTGCACCTCAGCCTGGAGACACCCGTGGACGGGGAGAACGATGCTCCCGGCCACAGCGGTTACACCAAGGCCCAGTACGACGCCCTGGCTGTGGTGCTGGCGGATTGGATGCGCCGCTTCGACATCCCGGCCCAGCACATCACCACCCATCGCCATGTGGATCTAGGGCTGGAGCGGGCTGATCCCCGCAGTTTCAACTGGCAGGCCCTGCAGGAACGGCTCGCGGCCCTGGGGATGCTGTGCTGATCGAATCAGATCAGCGGTGAGATGGCCTTCTTGTGCTGGCTGAACAGCAGCCCATGCAGTTCCTGATCCTGCATGTAGCGCAAAATTCGGGTGGGGTAGTCGAGCTTGCCGTTGTGGAGATAGGCGAGCGTGGCCACGGTCTTGGCGTGGCTGGGGTTGTTGCTCACATCCACGGTGCTGCTGGCATCGCGATGCAACAGTTTCAACAGGCGCGCCAGTTTGCCGGCCAGGAGAGTCACATTGCGGTCGGGATCCAGCAGCTGGTTGCGGGCCTGCTCGATCTCTGCCTGGCTGGCATCGGGGGCCAGCAGGCCCTGTTTCACCATCTCGCTGAGGCCGAGCTGGGCGGGGCCATGGGTGCTGAACAGGCCGGAATGGGCAGCCAGCGGCAGGTCTTCCCCTGGCTTGGCATGCTGCATCTCGTCGAAGAGGATGGCGGCCAACAGCATCGGGTTGATGCCGGTGCGGCGGCTTTCCCGCAGCACAACGGGCCGCAGGTCCTCGAGCCTGCCCACGGTGTGATGGCGCAGGGGCGTGAGCTGGTCGACCCCCTTGGTGAACAGCTGGGCCAGCCGGGGTTGGGGGCCATGCACCCCGAACCGCCGTTGCAGCTCGCGCAGCTCGGCGGCAGTGAAGCTGGCGGGGTTGGGACGCTGCCCCTCCGTGATCAGGCCGGCCGCTTGCTGGGAGGCTTCAGCCCTGGCCTGGGCACCTGTGCTGTCCCGCTGGCGCAGCAAACCGGAGAGGCTGCTGGAGCTCACACACACCCCGGCAGCCAGGCAGCCGAAGAGGCCAGCCCAGCTGATCCATCGACGCACGACTGGCCCTAGCGCTTGCGGGGAGGTCATCGCTGGAAGCAGCAGAGCCAGGGCGATGCCTGAAAGGTTCCGCAAATCTTAAGGACCTTTGCGCGACCGACCAGGGGCGGGTCGACCAGGTTGTGTGTCGGTCCACACATTCTCGAGTCGGACCCGCTGTTTTTTGGCGAAAACGCAGGTCTGGGCTATGCCCTGGAGCTGTTCGCAGATAACGTCCAACTCGCACGCCGATCGCGCCCGCGCCCATGAGCACCTCGCCTTCCGCCCCCGGTGCCGGCGCCCAGAGCCCATGGCAGCGCTTCTGCTCCCTGCTCTGGCATGACGAGGCCCTGGGCTTCTGGCTGGACGTGAGCCGGATGGGGCTGGATGACGACTGCCTTGAGCGCCTGAGCCCCCGCTTCGCCCAGGCCTTTGACGCCATGGCAGCCCTGGAGGCCGGCGCCATCGCCAATGCTGATGAGCAGCGCCAGGTGGGTCATTATTGGCTGCGGCAACCGGAACTGGCACCCGATCCAGCCGCCGGCGATCACATCCGCCGGGAAGTGGCCCGCATCGAGGCCTTTGGCCGGGATGTGCTGGCGGGGGCGATCGCCCCTGCCCCAGGCAAGCGCTTCACCGACGTGCTCTGGATCGGCATCGGCGGCTCAGGCCTGGGCCCACTGCTGATGATCCGGGCCCTGCAGGATCCCGGGGCGGGCCTGCCCTTTCACTTCTTCGACAACGTCGATCCTGATGGCATGCGCCGCACCCTGGCGGGGCTGGGCCAGCGGCTCCAGACCACCCTGGTGATTGTGGTGAGCAAGTCGGGCGGCACTCCGGAGCCCCACATCGGCATGCTGCAGGCCCGCCGCGCCGTGGAGGCCCACGGCGGCGACTGGCAGCGGCAGGCGGTGGCCGTGACCATGCTGGGCAGCCGCCTGGATCAGGAGGCCGAAGCCGGCCAGTGGTTGGCCCGTTTCGACATGTTCGATTGGGTGGGGGGGCGAACCAGCATCACCAGCGCCGTGGGCCTGCTGCCGGGGGTGTTGATCGGCTCCGACATCCAGGCCTTCCTGGCCGGTGCGGCCGCCATGGATGCCGCCACCCGCGTGGCTGATCTGCGCCACAACCCCGCCGCTCTGCTGGCGGCTGCCTGGTATGCGGCCGGCGATGGCAAGGGCCGCCGCGACATGGTGGTGCTGCCCTACCGCGACCGCCTGGAGGTGTTCAGCCGCTATCTCCAGCAACTGGTGATGGAGAGCCTGGGCAAGAAGCTGGATCGCAACGGCCAGGTGGTGCACCAGGGCCTGGCGGTGTATGGCAACAAGGGTTCCACCGATCAACACGCCTATGTGCAGCAGCTGCGCGATGGCCTCGACAACTTTTTCGTGACCTTCGTGGAGGTGCTGGAGGATCCCGGCGATATTCCACCTCTGGAGGGTGAGAATCCCGGCGATTTTCTCGATGGCTTCCTGCAGGGCACCCGCTCTGCCCTCACCGAAGAGGGTCGGCAGACTCTCACCATCACCCTGCAGCGGCTCAATGAGCACAGCCTCGGTGCCCTGATTGCCCTGTTTGAGCGGGCCGTGGGCCTCTATGGCGAGCTGGTGAACGTGAACGCCTACCACCAGCCCGGCGTGGAGGCTGGCAAGAAGGCGGCGGCTGAACTGCTCAACCTGCAGGAGCGCCTGGAGCAGGCCCTGGCGGACAAGCGGGAGCACAGGCTCGATGAACTGCAACAGCGCATGGGGCTCGATTCACCGGAGCCGCTGTATTGGATCCTCCGCCACCTCTGCGCCAACCGCCGCCACATTGCTGCCCGTGGCGACTGGGGCAACCCCGACTCCCTGGTGTTTCTCCACGACTGAGCGCCCTGACTGGGCCCGGCTTCAGGGCACCAGGTTCACCAGTTTCCCGGGCACCACGATCACGCGGCTGGGGGCTTTGCCCTCCAACCACTTGGCGGCGATGTCGCTGGCCAGGGCCAGCTGTTCAAGGGTGGCCTTGTCGGCGTCGGCCGGCACCTCCAGGCTGCCGCGCACCTTGCCCTTGATCTGAATCACCAGGGGCACCGTGCTGCGCACCAGGGCTGCGGCATCGGCGCTCGGCCAGCGCTGGGCATGGATGCTGCTGGAGGCCAAGGGGTCGGTGGCGGCACGGCCCCCCAGCTTCAGCCACAGCTCTTCCGCCAGGTGGGGCGCGAAGGGTGCCAGCAGGATCAGCAGCGTGCGCAGGGCCTCACAGGCGAAGGTCGGCCGGCTGCCCTGCAGGTGGCTGGCCATGGCGTTGCTGAGTTTCATCAGCTCCGACACGGCGGTGTTGAACTGGTAGTCGCCCTCCAGGTCGTCGCTGATGGCTGCAATGGCGGTGTGGACGGCGCGGCGCAGCTCCAGCTCATCGCTGCTCAGTTCCCCGCCAGCGCCAATGTCCTCCAGGGCCAAGGCCACGGCGGCCGGGCCACCGGCACCATCCTTCAGGCTGAGGCCCTGGTCAGCGGCGGTGTCCACCAGGCGCCAGAGGCGTTGCAGGAAACGGAACTGACCCTCCACATCGGCGTCATCCCACTCCAGATCCTTCTCGGGCGGTGCCTTGAACAGGATGAACATCCGGGCCGTGTCGGCGCCGTATCTGTCGATCACCACGGCCGGATCCACGCCGTTGTATTTCGACTTGGACATCTTCTCGTAGAACGTGTCCAGGGCATCGCCGCTGATGGGGTCGCGGGGATCAGCGGCATCGGCGATGTCGGCCGGCGCGATGTATTTGCCGCTGTTGGGGTTCTTGTAGGTGATGCCCTGCACCATGCCCTGGGTGAGCAGCCGCTGGAAGGGTTCATCGAACCCCAGCAGGCCCCGATCCCGCAGCACCTTCGTGAAGAAGCGCGAGTAGAGCAGGTGCAGGATGGCGTGCTCGATGCCGCCCACGTATTGATCCACCGGCAGCCAGGAATCCACCGCCTCGCGGCTGAAGGGCAGATCCGTGTTGTGGGGGTCGCTGTAGCGCAGAAAATACCAACTGGAACACATGAACGTGTCCATGGTGTCGGTCTCGCGGCGGGCGGGCTTGCCGCAGCAGGGGCAGTCAACCCGCCACCAACTCTCGAGCTGGGCCAGGGGTGAGCCGCCCTTGCCAGTGAAGGCCACATCGCGGGGCAGCTCCACCGGCAACTGATCCACTGGCACCGGCACCACCCCGCAGCTGTCGCAGTGGATCACGGGAATCGGACACCCCCAGTAGCGCTGGCGGGAGATCAGCCAGTCGCGCAGGCGATAGGTGATCCGGGCCCGGCCCCAGCCCTCCTGTTCCGCCGCCGCCGTGATGGCCGCCTTGGCTTCACCACTGGGGAGGCCATCGAAGCGCCCGGAATCGATCAGCACCCCCGGTTCGGTCCAGGCGCCGCTCTCCAGGGCCTGGGCCGCCTCCCCTTCAGGACGGATCACCTGCCGCACCGGCAGGGCGTACTGGCGGGCAAACTCCCAGTCGCGCTGGTCGTGGGCGGGAACCCCCATCACCGCACCGGTGCCGTAGTCCGCCAGCACGTAGTCGGCGATCCAGAGGGGGATCAGCTCGCCGCTGGCGGGATTGCGCACCTGCGCGCCGATCGGCACACCCCGCTTGGGCTTGTCGTCTGCCGTGCGCTCCTGCTCACTCTGGCGGCTCACCAGCTCGCAGAAGGCCTCCACCTGCTGGGCCTGCGCCGCCGTGGTGAGCTGGGCCACCAGGGGATGTTCGGGGGCGAGCACCACATAGCTGGCGCCGAAGATCGTGTCGGGCCGGGTGGTGAACACGGTGATCCTCTCGCCACTGGCTTGGCCGCTCCCATCCACCACCGCAAACTCCAGCTCTGCTCCGGTGCTGCGGCCGATCCAGTTGGCCTGCATCGTGCGCACCCGCTCCGGCCAACCCTCCAGCTTGGGCAGATCGTCGAGCAGCTGGTCGGCGTAGGCGGTGATCTTCAGAAACCACTGGCGCAGCTTGCGCTTCTCCACCAGGGCACCGGAACGCCAGGAGCGGCCCTCGCTGTCCACCTGTTCGTTGGCCAGCACCGTCTGGTCCACCGGGTCCCAGTTCACCGTGGCGTCCTTCTGGTAGGCCAGGCCCGCCTCCAGAAACTGAAGAAACAGCCACTGGGTCCAGCGGTAGTAATCGCCATGGCACGTGGCCACCTCCCGGTCCCAGTCGATCGAGAGGCCCAACTGGTTGAGCTGCTCCCGCATCGAGGCGATGTTCTGGTCGGTCCAGGCGGCGGGATCCACGCCCCGCTCGATCGCCGCGTTCTCCGCCGGCAGGCCGAAGGCATCCCAACCCATGGGGTGGAGCACCTTTCGGCCCCGCAGCCGCTGCACCCGCGCCACCACATCGGTGATCACGTAGTTGCGCACATGGCCCATGTGCAGATTCCCGGAGGGGTACGGGAACATCGAAAGGGCATAGAAGGCCTCGTCGCCGGCTGCCAGCTCCGACGTGCCGTGCAGGCCCTCGGCTTGCCACCGCTGCTGCCAGCGGCCCTCGATCGCCTGGGGTTGGTAGCGCTTGATCTCGCTCACTGGCTGCCTGGGATCCGTGACCGTGATGGTCCCACAGCTGCGATGGAGCCCGGCCCTCAGCCCAGCACGCGGATCACGGCGATGGCCTGGCGGTTCAACAGCATCACCTCGCCGCCTGGCTCGCTGATCAGGCCCAGATACTCGTTGTCGACCCAGCGCACCACACCACTGAGGCTGCTGCCTTCCAGCATCAGCACGCTGAGGGTGGCCCGGCTGCGGATCCAGGCCTGGATCTGGCGAACCCCGGGTTGGGAGGTGTCGAGATCGTTGGGACGCTGCTCATAGGAGCTCCCCATAGGATCAACCTCAACCTCAGGCCTGTCCGGTCAGGCTGCCGCGCGTGCTCCAGTTCAGCAAGTATCAGGGTCTCGGCAACGACTTTCTGCTGTTGGATGGCCGGGATGCCAGCGACCCCGAGGCTGCCTTCGGGCTGACGCCGGAACGGGTGGCCCAGTTGTGCGACCGCCGCTTCGGGGTGGGCGGCGATGGCGTGATCCTGGCCCTGCCCCCCAACGCCGGCGGCGAGCTGCGCATGCGCATCTTCAATGCCGATGGCACCGAGCCGGAGATGTGCGGCAACGGCATCCGCTGCCTGGCCCGCTTCCTGGCGGATCGCGATGGCGATGGTCCAGGCCGCACCTGGCAGATCGACACCCTGGCGGGGCGGATCGTGCCCGAGCTGCTGCCCGATGGCACCATCCGCGTGGACATGGGCGCCCCCTTCCTGGCAGCGGAGCAGGTGCCCACCACCCTGGAGCTGGGGCCCAACGGTCTGCCCCAGGGGGAGCTGGTGGTGGATGGCGAAACCTTTACCGTGGCCGCCGCAGGCATGGGGAACCCCCACGTGGTGATTCCGGTGGATGCGGTGGAGGAGATCGATCTGGAGCGCTTCGGCGCCGGCTTCGAGCGGCACCCTGCGTTCCCGGCCAGAACCAACGTGCACTTCGTGGAGGTGCTGGCACCGGATCATCTGGTGATGCGGGTCTGGGAGCGGGGTGCAGGGCCCACCCTGGCCTGCGGCACCGGCGCCTGCGCCACGCTGGTGGCCTGCCACCGCCTGGGGCTGTGTGAGCGTCGCGCCCGGCTCGACCTTCCCGGTGGTCCGCTGCAGATCCACTGGGATGCCGCCAGCGGCAAGGTGTTCATGGATGGCCCGGCGGAACTGGTGTTCGACGGGGTGATCCCCGATGCCGAGGTGGTGCGGGCAGCCCGGCACCAGAGCGCGCATCAGGCTGAGGCGGTGGATCCGTCCAACCAGGCTGAGGCGGTGGACCCGTCCAGGGTTGATTGCGCCGTCGTCTGCGCCAATGGTTGCGTCCGTCCGGACAACTGCCCCAGTGCGGAGGCGCGCCAGCGGGCCATGGCCCTGCTGAGTTCCAGTTCCCTGGACGACCTGGTGGCCATCGCCACCAATTCGCTCGAGTCGCGGACCCGCGCCCGCTTTGAGCGCGACACCAACATGGCTGGCTGACGCCATGACCTATACGGCCCCCGTCTATCTCGATTCCTGCGCCACCACACCACCGGCGCCGGAGGTGCTTGAGGCCATGGCGGCGGTGCATGCCGAAGCCTGGGCCAATCCCTCCAGCCTGCATGGCTTCGGCCTGGCGGCGGCCGAGCGCCTGGAGCGCTCGCGAGAGCGGGTGGGTGAAATCCTCGGTTGCCAGGGCAGCCAGGTGCTGTTCACCTCAGGGGGCACCGAATCCATCCACACCGCCCTGTTGGGGGCGGCCGCCGATGGTCCACCAGGTCGCCTGCTGATCTCAGCGGTGGAACATCCAGCCACCGTGGCGGCTGCCAGCCAGCTGCAGATGGCCGGCTGGCAGGTGGAACGGCTGCCGGTGGATCACCACGGTGTGGTGGATCTGGAGGCTCTGGATCGCCTGTTGGCACCCCCCACGCGACTGGTGTCGCTGATCTGGGGGCAGAGCGAGGTGGGCACCATTCAGCCGATCGAGTTGATCGGAGCCCGCTGCCGCGCCGCGGGGGTGGTGCTGCATGTGGATGCCGTGCAGGTGGTTGGGCACCTGCCGGTTGATTTCAACGCGCTGCCGGTGGACCTGCTCAGCTTTGCCTCCCACAAGCTGCAGGGTCCGCGGGGGGTCGGTGCCCTGCTGATCCGCCCTGACTTGCAGCTGAAGCCCTTTCTGGGTGGGGGCGGCCAGGAAGGTGGCCGGCGGGGGGGCACGGAGCCTGTGGCCCTGGTGGCCGGGTTCGCCCGGGCCCTCGACCTCTGCGCGGCGCGGTTGCAGGCCCATGGCGGCCGCGATCCGATCGCCGACCTGCGGGATGACCTCCTGGGCCAGTTGCTGCAGCTGCAGGGGGTTCGCCTCAGTGGACCCGATCCCCGCGATCCCGCCGCCCCGGCGCGCCTGCCCCACCACATCAGCCTGCTGATGGCCAGTGCCGGTGGGCGGCCCATCTCCGGCCGCCGGCTGGTGCAGACCATCTGGCAACAGGGCTATGCGGTGAGCAGTGGCTCGGCCTGCAGCAGTGGCCGGGGCGCCAATCCCTGGGGGCTGGCCCCCAGCCCGATCCTGCAGGCCATGGGCTACCCCGACGATCAGGCCGCCAGCGGCCTGCGCCTCAGCCTCGGCCCCTGGTTGACACCTGCGCAGCTCGCGGGTGTGCCTGGGGCCGTGGAGCGCGGCCGTCTGCGGGTGCTGGCCGGCGAACCCGTGGGCTGAAATCGCCTGGCGTTGAACGCCTAGGGTCCCTCGAACCGTGCCACGTCGATGCTCCCCGCCGATCTGCGAACCGCTGAAACCGAGGCCCTGGAGGCCGTGCGGGCTGCCTTGACAGCCCAGGCCAAGGGCCTGTGGACGGTGGAATTCCGCTTCGAGGGCCTGCGGATCATGCCAGTGGCTCTGCGGCTGCTGGCGGGCCTCGCCCCCCACCATCCGGGGGTGCGGCTGCTGTTCGCCGATGCCGGTGCCACGGCCCTGGCCAAGCGCGATGCCCCCGACCAGGCCCAGCAGCTCGCCAGCCTGCGGGATGTGATGCGCTTGCAGCAGGCCGACGGCGGCAGCGAGGGGGTGCTGATCCTGGTGGCGCCCTCCCCGGCCGACTACGAGGAGGTGGAGCAGGTGTGCGCACAGCACCGCGGCGCGGTGCTGCTGCTGAACGGCAAGCTGGAGGATGCGGCCGTGGGGATCGGCACCGTGGCCCGCGAGCGGCGCAAGGGGTTTCTCTCCGGCTGGCAGAGCGCCTATGCCCTGCTTCCCACGGAAGCTGGAGCCCTTCGCCGCGCCTATCCAGGCGAGTGGGAGCTCTACCGCCGCGATGCCGATGGCTATCGGCTCGCTGCCTGCTTTGCCCAGAAACCCGATCCCGAGCAACAGGCCACCGCGATCGAGGGCGATGGCGCCGCTGGGGTGGGCCGCAGCCTGCAGGCCGTGGATCGGTTCATCGAGGGCCTGCGCAGCTGAATGCTGCAGCCCACGGCCCTTGATCCACCAGGGGGAGCTCCGTACAGTTCGGTGTCTGCTGATGCCCCATGGCCCCAACCCCCCGTCGCTTCGGTGTTGTCGATGCCGGTGCTGCGCTGGCGGTCGCCCTCGCTGCCGCCGGGGTGATCTGGAGCCCGAAGCTCTCCGGCGCTGTGGCCAGGGCCACCGGTGCGATGCGTCCGGTCACCGTGCTGGTGGACGTGCGTGGCATTCCCGCCGCGGATCCTGCAGCCCTGATGGCCGAGGCCCAGCGGGACGGCAAGGTGTCGATCGTGATCCGCAACCAGCCCCACGGCAGCGTGAAGGTGCAGCGGGTGGAACCACTGCCCCGCCGCATCTCGGCCTTCCTCCCCACCGGTCAGCTGGTCACGGCTCCCGACCCGAACCAGCAGGTGTTCAGCACCCTCGATGCCCGCTTCGTGTTGCAGGGCGAGGGCCGCAAGGGCAGTGATGGCGTGGTGTTCGGCAACCAGAACCTCAAGATCGGCGCCCCGATCGAACTGGAGGGCCCCAATTTCCGCGTGATGGGTTCGGTCACCGGCCTCAAACTGGGGGACTCCTGAGATGACCTCCCGCTGCCGGTCCCCGCTGGCGGGGCTGGGACTGCTGGGCGCCCTGCTGCTGCCCCTGCAGGCCCAGGCCCTGCCCCTGCAGTGGCCTCAGATCACGGCCAGCTCCCAGCCCGTCGCGCCGCCGCCCCCGGCGCAGCCCCAGCTGCAGGGGCAGGTGACCTGCCCGGCCCTGCAGCAACGCATCAATGCCATCGTGGCTGCGGAGTCTCCGGTGTGGAGCATCAGCGTTGTGGACGGCCGGGGGCGGCTGTTGGCCGACATCAATGGCCAGCGCCCCCGCATCCCGGCATCCAATCAGAAGCTGATCAGCACCGCGATTGCCCTGGATCGCCTGGGGCCGGACTACCGCCTCACAACTCGCCTCTGGCGTCAACCCGATGGCAGCCTGCGCCTCACCGGCGAGGGAGACCCCGATCTGGATCTCGCCCAGCTGAGACGTTTTGCCCAGTTGGCCATGGGCTCCGGCGGTGGCCCCGGCGAGAGCACGGGCAACCTGCGCATTCAGTTGGTGGAGGAGCCGCAACAGCGCTGGTGGCCCGAGGGCTGGCACTGGGCGGATCGGGCCGAGGTCTATGGGGCTCCGATCACCCGCCTGGCCCTCACCAGCAATGCCCTGGACATGGCGGTGAGCAATCCGCCCGGACGGCTGCAGCGGTTGCTCAGCCAGGAGATCCGGCGCCAGGGCGGGGCCGCTGCGATCACCCTGGTGCCGGCCACGGCCGCTGCCAGCTCCGATGGGGTGCTGCTCCACGAGGAGCGATCCGCGCCGATGCAGGGGCTGCTGAGCTTGGCCAACACCGACAGCCACAACTTCACGGCTGAGGTGCTGCTGCGTCAGGGGACGGGGAGCTGGGATCTGGTCCAGGCCCGCCAGAGCGCCATGCAGTGGCTGAACAGCCAGGGCCTGCCCACCGTGGGCGTGGCCGTGATGGATGGCAGTGGACTGGACCGCGCCAACCGGGTCACTAGCCAGCTGCTGGCGGCCCTGTTGTGGCGCATGGCCCAGCACCCCTATGGCGCCCAGTACGCCGGGTCGATGGCCATCGCCGGCCAGCGGGGAACCCTCCGCAATCTGTTCCGTGGCACCACCCTGGAGGGACGCTTCCGCGGCAAAACCGGCACCATCACAGGTGTTCGCGCCATCAGCGGCATTCTCGACGGCCCCGACGGGCCGCTCTACATCAGCATGGTGTCCAATGGTGCCAGTGCACCGAACGGCACGATCGGAGCGATCCTGCGCCAGAGCCAACAGCCCGGCCTCTGCCCGGCGGCTTGAGGGGGGCGGGCTGTTGGCTGAGCCTCAGCCCCTCCGTCCGCCGGCCTGCCGCAGCCGCTCGGCGGCCCGCCGGGCACGGCTGATGGGCACGGCGTTCTCCGGCTCTTGGCTCGGCTGCACCAGGCTGCTCGGATCCACTGCCTGCAGCCTGCCGAGCTCGCGGCGACCGGCCACCACCACCTTGCCCAGTTCCTGCAGGCGCCCCTCCAGTTCGCCGAGCACCTGTTCGGCGTAGCGGTTGGCCCCCTCCTGGATCGTGGCCGACTCCTGGCGGGAGCGGCTGATCAACGCCTCACACTGCTGCTGCGTCTGCTGGCGGAACTGCAGCGCATCGGCATGAATGCGCTCGGCCTCGGCCTGGCTGCTCTGCTGCAGCCGCAGGGCCTCCTGGCGGATCTGCTCCAGCTCGGCCAGGCTCTGCTGACGCGACTGCTCATGCTGCTCAGCCAGTTGGCGCTTGCGCTCCACGGCCTCCTGATCAAGTTGCTGGCGCCGTTGCAGGGCCTCCTGCTCCAGCTGCTGACGCCGCTGGCCGAACTGCTGTTCCATCTGGGCCAGGCGGGTCTGATGGTCCTGCTCGGCCTTGGCCACCTGCTGGCGAGCCTGGCTCAGCATCTGCTCGCACTGCTGGCGGGCCTGATCCCGCAATTCCCCGACCTGGCGCTCGGCCTCCTGGCGAATCGCCTGGGCATTGATCAGCTGCTCCCGCTGCTGGCGCGCCTGCTGGAGGATCTCCTCGGCTTGCTTGCGGGCCTGACCAATGAACTCGTCGCGCTGCTGCACGAGCTCCTCGGCCTTGGCCAGCTGGGGCGGCAGGGCATCCCGCACCGCGTCCATGGCCTCGATGGCGTCCTGCTCATTCACCAGCCGGCCCCCGCTGAAGGGCACGCGCGTGCCATCCAGCACGATCTCTTCAAGCTGATCGAGTTGATCGAGCACGGAAGTGAGCTGCGCCTCGGTCATCACGCCTGGGG
>Ga0214917_10001602_pt1 | contig 28936 bp, 28 predicted proteins | sample LL_1208_BB_MetaG_FD_177983 | JGI IMG/M metagenome (GOLD analysis project Ga0214917, IMG submission 177983) | Freshwater microbial communities from Lake Lanier, Atlanta, Georgia, United States - LL_1208_BB | ecosystem: Environmental > Aquatic > Freshwater > Lake | place: USA: Georgia | collected... | reverse complement strand
TTCTGCCCAATCGACTTTTTTCCTAATTTAAATATTTACAATATAAATAATAAGTACAAAGATGTGGAATTGTCCTACTTGTCTCAAATCTTTCTCCTCTGTTTCAAACCTTAACTATCATCAAAAAAATACCAAATCATGTCATATAAATGAGGAAGTAACTCCTCATAAATGCGAGTTTTGTCAAAAAGAACTTTCCACTGTAAAATCTCTTGCTAGACATCAGACATCCTGTAAAGTAAAAAATAGCCAAAGTAGCAAACATATCATTGACGATCTTGCTCAAAAATACTCTGACGCTGTTAATGAAATCATGGAACTCAAAAACCAGATCAAACTTCTCGAACAAAAACTTGAAATGACTAAAACAAACTGCGAAGAAAAAGTTAACCTTGTCAAAGAATTTATCCCCGCTAAAATTAAATCCAATAAACCTCCCGCTCAAAACGATGATCAAGATCCAACAAGCAATATCACCAATATTAATGGAAAAAATGTTTACATCACTCAAAACCAAATCTTTATTGATAAAGTCAATACCCTTACTCCCATCAATGACCTTCTTGAAAAAATTATTCAGGATGGAAATCTCTATAACAGAATAACCTCCTCTGTAGAAGACTTTACTCACTATGTACATACAGAAATCTCTAAATGCGTGCTCATAAAAAATCTTAAAAAACTTATGGTATGTTACAGAGTTCGAAACAGTCAAGACCAAATTATTAGTCTTGTTGATTCTTTACAGAATATCGTTGAGATGATCTACTTCGATGATACCTTTGCTTCTAGAATAGAGGAAATTTACAAGATATATGATAGAGAAAATCCTGTTGGAGAAGATACTAACCTTCTTGAACAAAACAACAATCTTCATATCTTTTCAGCTTTTCTAAAATCTGAAGAAAAAAATCAAAAAATAAAAGATAGCTTGTTAAAACGTGCTGTCGAAACTATTCTTAAAAAAGCTAATACTCTTAGAAACTAATTATAAATAGTATAGTCATCTATAATATTTACTATATTCAATTACATACGTCTTGATCTCTTTGACTTCTTAGATTTCTTTGAACGCTTAGATCTCTTTGATTTCTTAGAACGCTTAGATCTCTTTGACTTCTTTGAACGCTTAGATCTCTTTGACTTCTTAGAACGCTTAGATCTCTTAGATCTCTTTGACTTCTTAGATCTCTTTGAACGCTTTGACTTCTTAGATCTCTTTGATTTCTTAGAACGTTTAGAACGCTTTGATCTCTTAGAACGTTTAGAACGAGATTTAGAACCAGAACGAGACTTAGACTTTGTCTTCTTAGATCTCTTTGATTTCTTAGAACGCTTTGAACGCTTAGATTTCTTTGAACGAGATTTAGAACGAGATTTAGATTTGATAGAACTCATCTTCTTTTCACCTCTATAGATTTTACCAGCCATTTTCATTAAAGCAGGACCACTTAAGTTAGACTTTTTAGCTAACTCTTTAACAATTTTAGACATCTTTCTCAAAGGAGAAGAAGCTCTCTTACGAGACTTAATACGCATAGCAGAACACCCAGCCATTATGTTTATTTAATAGTTAAAGAGAAAAAAAAAATAAAAAATAATTATTTGTATTTAAAATGAAAATTCATTTTTGAAAATTAAAAAATTTTATAAATTATGTTTGTAATTTATAAAACATGGACGCACTCAAAGATCTTGCCCTCAAAATTGACAAGTCCTTTTGGAAAGGTAACACCACCAACACCATCTACGGTATCTTCCTCTACAATACCGCTCCTTGGACCAACTCTAACTACGTCTACCAAATCGTTGTTCGTTCCTACTCATCCGGTTACGGTTACGTCGCTGATTCATACGATCAACTCGGCGGTATCGACTTAGGTGGAAACATCGCTTACGCTGCTAACGTTGGTAGACTCATCGATGACAATACACTCAAATTCTTCGCTGGAAGATACGACACCTGGACTAGAGTTCAAGTTCCTAACATTACTCACGGTGATCAATTCGATATTAACAATGTTAGAGTTGCTGAAGCACAAAACACAGACTACATCATGAATAAATATAACCAAACATATCCATCTTACTCTCAATTCATGGGAAACTAATCTATTTTTAATTTGTATAAAACAATTTAGATAATATTTATTTTTGGAAAATAAATATTATCTTTCTATATTCTAGACGATATGTCGCAAATAACTGTAAGGATTTTTCCTCAAAACAAACGAGCAAGCTTCTCCTCTAAAGTTGTCACAATAAACAAACAAGAACCCACAATCGAAGACCTCATAAAACAAGAACCACAAATCTCTTTTGGAACACACAAATTCTGTAGAGGTACAGAGTTTCTAAAATTAGACTCTAAACTCCAAAATCAAGAAACCATAAACATAATCCCTCTTTAATATTTTTTATAAGGGCTTAAACAATTTTCATTCTTCTCTATAAAATGAAAATTGGAATCATCGGTGGTGGTTTTGTTGGACAAGCAACTCTCCTATTACAATGCGACGCTATTCAAGCCCTCGTTTACGATATCGATCCCACAAAACGATTTCCGAACGAAAACGTTAAACTTGAAGACCTTCACGACTGTAACTTTATCTTTATCTGTGTACCAACTCCGATGAACAAAAATGGTAGCTGTTACACCAAAATCGTGGATGATGTCATCGATTCTCTCAAAGACTTTACCATCCCTCACATCGTTGTTAGAAGCACAGTGCCAATCGAATTTAGTAAAGTCCATAACGTTAACTTTATGCCTGAATTTTTAACCGAAAAAAATTGGAGAGTAGACTTTTACGAATGCGAACGATGGGTATTCGGTTCCTTATCCAAAAAAGCACAAGAGGATTTCCAAACACTAATCAATCTTGCTAAAGAACATAATAAAATTCGTCACTCTACAGTTAACTTGATGACACCATCTGAAGCAGAAATGGTAAAGTACTTTAGAAACTGTTTTCTAGCAACTAAAGTATCTTTCTGTAACGAAATGTGGAACTTTTGTAAAGTTTTAAATATCGATTACGAACAAGTCCGAAATGTTTCCACAGCAGACTACAGAATCAATCCATTCCACACTATGGTTCCTGGTCCAGATGGGAAAGGAGGATTTGGGGGAACTTGCTTCCCTAAAGATATGGAAAGTTTACGCTTTCAAATGAAACAAATGGGTTGCCAACCGTTGATAATCAATTCCGCATTAGAAAGAAATAAAACAATCGACCGCCCAGAAATGGATTGGACTGAAGATAAAGGTCGAGCTGTTGTTTAAAATTTATTATTTGGGTTTAAAAATGTGCTTAAATAATAAATATAATGAGTTACGATATTGTTATTGTACACGGTCCTAACGACGACACTGTCCTTCCATTCTGTGTCAAACATCTTGAACACGTCAAGTATGCTAGAAAAACCTTCATCATCTCTCACAATAAAAATAGCGATGTCTTCAAAAATGAAGTCTTTGCTAACTGTGTGATCCTTGACGAATCTATCTTTCCTTTCAACAAGAAAGATGTGACACAAATCCTTCAAGGCGTAAAAAACAGAGCTGGATGGTATCTTCAACAACTTTTGAAACTTTACGCTTCCTTCGTAATAGAAGACTTGCTTGACGACTATGTCGTAGTCGACTCAGACACAATCTTTCTAAAAAGCATCATGTTTAAAGTTGGACAAAAATATATTTTTAACATAAGTTTGGAATATCACGAACCATACTTTAGACATATGATAAAGCTCCATCCAACGTTTAGAAAGTTAGTTAGAGAAAGTGGTATAGCTCACCATATGATTTTCAATCGACAAATTTTAAATGGACTTTTCGAGCAAGTCCAAACTCATCATCAAACAATCTTTTGGAAAGCCTTCCTTCAATGTGTCGATCCAGATCATATTCCTCATAGTGGTGCCTCTGAATACGAAATGTATTTTAACTATATGCTCTCTTCTCACCAAGATAAGATTTATATCAGAAAACTTGACTTTCAAAATACTGGGGAAGAACCACTTGTTGCTATTCAAAATGCCCCTCAAAACTGCGGTTACATATCAATCCATCACTGGATGAGAAATAATCTTGATGTAGAACTCTCTCCTTTTAAAGAATGCGATATCATCTCTGGAGAATCTCTTCAAGAATTGTGCGATGTCACTATTATAACACGCGAAATAAAAGACTTTCACAAGTCGCTTCCTCATTCTGTAAAAACTGTCTTTATCGACGGTGAATTAAGCGAAAATGATAAAACACTTCTTGATAAAGCAAACAACATCTTTGTTTATACTCACATATTAGACAGATTCATCGAACAGGTTTTACCAATCATCACTCATCCTTTTAGTTTGATGACTCATAACTCAGATCACTTTATTGATGAGAAATATTTAGGACTTTTAAATGACGATAGACTTGTAAAGATGTATTCACAAAACACTCACATTTGTCACCCTAAACTTATAGCGGTACCAATCGGAATTGCTAATAGCCAGTGGCATCACGGTTCTAAAGAGACCCTAATGAAGTGCTCAAAAGAATGGTCAACAAATAGAATTGAGAAGGCGTTTGTGAATTTTTCTGTCGGAACATATTATCATCACAGAAGCCATGTTTTAAATGTTTGTAGAAACAAAGAAGTTTGTGAATTGTCACAACACAATCAAGGAAATCAAACTGGTTATCTTGATAGTTTAACAAAGTACAAATGGGTTGTTTGTCCAAGAGGAAATGGAGTTGATACACATAGACTATGGGAAGCGATATATAGTGGTTGTATACCAGTAGTTGACGAATCAATAAATGCGCGCGAATTTAGTTCTTTACCAATCATATTGATCAAGGACTGGAACGATTTGAGTCTAGAGTGGTTACAAAACGAGACAAAAAAGTTAAATGCGAAGTATCAAGTTGTTAAAGAATCGAAGGCCTCCCTTAGATATTGGAGAAGTCAAATAAGTGGAGAGAAAGATGGACACTTTGTTATCTCATACATTGGAAAGCTTCCGCCATACTTGGTGAACTGTGTTGAGCAAATCAGAATGTGGAATCCTAGTAAAGAAATCTATGTTTGTTACACAAGTCAAGATGCGTCCAACGAGGCAATGATGCGTTGTTTGAAGAGGGACTTTAACGTGATTGATGTTAAGATAGAAAACTTAAAGATGACAGATGAACACAGACACTTTAATAAGACTTATACAAACTTGTCAATGAACGGTTTTTGGAAGTTTACAATGGAAAGGTTTTTCATTGTGGAAGAGTGTATGAGGGATTTTGAACTACAGAATATCATTCATTTAGAAGCAGACAATTTAGTTTACTTTAGTTCTGATAAGATTATCGATAAGTGTAAACAGATTGACAAGATTTTAATCCCTAGTGACAATGAGACGCGTTTCATAGCAGGAACTTGTTTTATAAATAGAGCGAGCGAGTTACGATTGTTGAATAAGTACTTCTCAACTATGAGTTATAATCGGGCAGAGATGGAAACAATAATGACTTTTGCTAAAGAGAATCCGGCAGTGATAGATTGTTTACCAGTGATAATGGACGATTATCCATATGAGTTGAAGGTTGATGAGGGAGAGAAGGTGATTGATACAAAGAAGTTTAGCAGACACACAAATCATTTTGAAGCCATTTTTGATGCGGCAGCAATAGGACAGTACTTATTGGGTATTGATCCTATTCACAATAGGTCAAATACGGATGGGTTTGTGAATCCGCATTGCGCTTTCAAGATTAATAAGATGTGGTTGAGTTGGAGTAAAGTTGATGGAAAGTGGAGATTGAATTTGTCTCACGATTTAACAAGATGGTGGCCAATAATGAATTTACATGTACATAATAAGTCATTATGGCGTGGAATGAGTAATTTGGCTGAGATGACAAGACATTTACCAAATATAGTTTAGATAAATAAAATGCCTAAGCATTTTATTTATTCTTTAGTAGTATTGTCTATTCAAATTTCGTTTACAGAAATGATAGACCTGGTATTCCAAATCGCTAACCTGTCGTAGTATAAATCTCTTTACACTGGGATCTACATTTGACAAGATTAAATTATTGTGAAGATTTTTGGAATATTGTTTTAACATTTTAGCTGTATTGTTGACTAGCTGATCTGGACTTTGGCGTAATTTAACCAAATCTCTATATATTGCTAATCTTGTGGAAGACCCAAGATAGTCAAATAGGAGTCGTTCGTCATCACAAAATATATCGTTAATAACTCCTCCATTATATTTATATTTCATTCTTTCAAGAAAGATAAGATTATCTTCTTGTCTGATCATCATCAAGATTTCTTTTTCTTCTTCTTCTTCTTTTCTCTTTAGTTCTTTTTGGTTGAATTTTTGTATTTGTTCGTTAGTTAAGTTCTTTGTATTTATTTTTTGACGACACAATGGACACTCCAACTTATTGCTATTCACAATACAGTCAAAATGTACCCAGTGCCCACAGTCTAGAAGAGGATAAGGCTCGTTTTGAACATCGTCTAGACAAATAGGACAAGCCTCTTTTTGGAATTTATATTTTTGAGAATGTTTTTTACAGAAATCAAATTCTTTGTACAAACCATTTTTACATTTAGGAATAGGACAGTTAATTGATAGCATTTTATTAACATTGTTTAAAATTAGATTATAAAATCAGTTTATATTTAGACTTGCTCAACTTTTATTTTTTTAGAGATCTGTCTTATCTTATCTATTGTTTCTAAATAATCATCGTCTTCCTCTACCTCAATAACTAACAACTTCTTTCTCTTTTTATTTATGAGACGCTCCGTCTCTTCCATATACTTAACCTTCTCTTCAAACGAGTCTATGTTAATATTGATCTCCTTGTCAACAAGCTCTATATTATCTTTGTATGTTTCATCCTTAATTTGAGATACGTGTCTCAGTAATCGCTTTATATCATGATAGTTGTCTCTGATATAGTCGTCCTCATGAAAGGTTGGAGTTGCTCTCTTTAAAGACTTTATAATTGGATGTGTAAACATATTTTCCTTTATAGAGGGAGCAATGTTTGACGGTGTGATTGGTCTTATGTAATCTTGTAAAAGAGTTTTAACATTGTCTTGTTTTATGATATTTGTCGCGTCTTCAAAAGAGAGTGCTTCGACGTGTTTAATCGTGTCAATGATCTCTGGATCATCGTCTAGTTTAATCTCTTCAATCTTTTGTTCGACCTGAGACGTTAAAATGATCTCAAACGGAGTCTCAGCTCTTGATGTCGAAGACGCAACGCTCTCATCATCTGAAGAAAGATCCTCATCGTCTTCGAGATTGACTTTAAACTGAGGTCTATTTTTGCGACGTTCTTCTCTTTCTTTTCTCTTCTTAGCTTTTTCTTCAGGAGTCTTCTTAACAGTGCCAAACTTTGGAATTTCTGGAATGACAGCATTTGGAGTATGATCTAATTTACATCCTCTATTCTTCTTTTTACAAAACTCGCCGAAGAGACAGACGGGAATTCTCAACTCTTCCTTAGAGTGAGCATACATACAATATGCGCCATATTTACATTTGCCAGTGTTAATAAAGGTCTCACACATAATAGTCTTCCACTTGTTTCTTTGAAGAAGATCTTTATCATTTTGAAGCTTTTCAAAAACTAAACTACGATTCTTGTTTTCATTAATCTTTTGATAATCTGTTTTATACATCTTACTACTTGTTGTAACTTTACATAAAATTAGTTATCTTATTTAAAATAAATCAGTTTATTTTTAGTTTGTTTAAGTAAATCCAATCCAACACGTCTTTGTCTAAATCGTCTACATGGGTAACCTCGAAATTCTCGTCTATTTTTCCCACGATTTTCCCATCCTGTGTAAAAATCAAATTTGTTTTTAGATGAAGAACACACTGACTTGTCTCTCCCTCTATATGAATTCCCTTTCCCTCCCAAAATGTTTTTTGGCGAACCTCTTCCATATTTGTAAAATCAAAACTTTTTGCCGATAAAATAAGGTTATAAAACATGTCACGGAGTTGAGCTAACTTGGACGCATTTTGGACTTCTTCAAGATGCTTGGCAATGTCAATCCCCTTTTCAATGTCAAGATACCCATCGTCTTCGACTTGTGGAGGCAACGTGTAATCAATTTCTTCCATATTTAGCATTAATAAAGAAGAAATTTTTTTCTTCATAAAATAGATAAGACCACTCATTATATTTATAAATGGTCTTCTTCTTTAAATAATTTAAATAGCCATTTGGCCATTTAAATTAACTTTGTTTAAAATGGATTTTGGAGATTAAGTCTTTCTAGACTTATCATCATCTCTTTAATCTTATCACACAGATCTCTTCTAAAACCAAACGATGCCTGAACCTCTCCATATTTTTGGACGAGCTGAAGCATATCCTGGAATATATTAATTTGTAGATCTAAGTTCTCTTTGAATTTCTGAAAGATATTATGGTAATCCTGTTCAACATTTGATTTGTACTCTTCTAAAGTTGTGTTTGTATAGTCTAATTGTGGAGTTAAGACATTATATTCTTGGCATAATTTTTTAATCTTTTCCTTGAACGCATTGATCTTGTATTGTTCAAGTTCTTGATCTAACTCTTCTTTTGTCATTTTGGTTTCATAGTGGGTTACATCGTTTTCTTCAATTTCATACACATTTGGATAACATAATTCTTGATCAAGCGGATTTTGATTTGGGATTCGGACAAACTCCCAATTATCGTCAACATCAACGATTGGAGTTCTACAACCCAACTCTTCTTTATCCATACAAGTCTGAAATATTTGGTCTTCAGTATCTGTTTTGATAAAGAGTTGAAGATGAATGTTTATTGGTTCATCAACGCCAAAATTTGTTAAATCTTGCGGATTGTCTAACGGATCATCAAAAGGAAGTGGCGTCGAAATTGGAGAATGCGGAGCTTGAAAAGGTTCGGACTGATCAAAATCGATAGGTGAATTATGACCACTTGAAACAAGAGTTACAGGTTCGTCATTGTCGCTTTCAGAGCTGAGGTTTGTTAATTCTGGATCTGAGTCATGCGCAATATCAAGAAACTTGGACTGAGGGATTTGAAGAGGACTGTATTGTGATGTTTCAAAATCACGGTCATCAAGTTGAGGAGTTTGTTCCATGATTTCGTATACAAAGATATCCATGAGTTTGAAGTGACGATTCATTCCGTCAATTTGACAATATAGGTACTTGGTTGTGTAGGAAAGGACTTTAGCAATTTTTTCAAGACCGCTTTTTGTGATAAGTTCGATATTTTTACCGATGGATCTGTCGAAGAGGGCATACTGGTCGAGTTTTGACTGTCTTGGCATTTTGTTATAAATAAGACAATCTATTTTATTAAATCAGTTAATATTTAGTTAATCTCGTGATCTAGAACGTGATCTAGATCTGGATCTTTTCTCGCCTTTCTTTTTAATGTACAGTCCATACGATATTTGTGAAGTGTGGTATTTTTCCCAAATATCAGAAGGACACAATGCTTTTGGAATTTTCTCAAACTTCATCTTTCGTCGCTCGACGGTAAAATCACCGTTCCTGTAAAAGTTAGTGTCTAAACGCTCAAGTTCGTTTTCAATTTCTTGTTTAATCTGTTTGGTGGTTTCTTGGAGGGCTTTTGCGCGCTTGTGAGTTTCATAGTAGCGTTCTAATAATTGATCCATTTTAAATAAATAGGATAAATTTTAAGCGTCAATTTTATAAAGTAGCTTAAATTATAAACTTTTATATATAGAATGGATCAAATTGAGATTACAATACCGACACCAGTTTTGGCAGATCTTCCTCCAAAGCCTAAAAAGGCGACCAAGAAGAAAGTGGAGGAACAGAAAGTGATTCCTATTGTGGAAGAAGTTGTACAAGATGCGGTAGAGTTAGAGTATATATATATTTTGCGAGAGAGGGAGTTTATACGTTTGCGAGAGTCAATCTACAAGGTTGGAAGAACAAAACAGAAGCCAGAAGATAGATTTTCTGGATATCCAAAGGGGTCTGAGATTTTGTTATATATAAATGTGGATGATTCGGTTGGAGCGGAAAAGTTAATATTAACGCAGTTCAAGAAGGAGTTCAAGCAGAAAAAAGAGTATGGTACAGAGTATTTTGAGGGGTCTCTTCAAGAAATGATGAAGATTGTTATGAATGTAGGGTTAAAGACGCCGGGAATCCAAGAGTTGAAGCAAGAAGTGGAGGATTTGAGATTAAAGTTGGATATATCAACAAAGCAGCATGAGTTATTTTTGTCAAAGTTAATGACAGTGATACGCGAGGATGTTGTAAAGGAAGAGGTTCCTCAAGTGGGAAAGAAAAAGGCCCAAAAGTAAAGATTTATAATAACTGTTAAGTTATTATAAATTAGTCTTCGAGATACATCCAAATGTGTGGATAGAGTGGATTAAGAAGGTACTCCCATTGATAGTCGATATGGTTTTTTAAAGAGGGATTGATGAGGGAGAAAGATTTTCTGACGAGTATGGCTTGTTCGATGGCATGGGGATTTTGAGCGAGAAAGTTGTTGCTAAGAGGTCCGATGAGTTTGTCGAGAGTGTATTGGTAGACAAGATTATTCATTTTTAATAGAAGAAACTATGACTTTAAATGGTTGATCCATGTTAATTTGAGCGATTGCGCTTCCCATAGTTATATTAATTTTTGTTGTGGAAACATTTTTAATCTGAAGAATAGGTCTGTAATATCCTTCTGTAATTTGAACATGGATTGGATTTTCAACAAATTGTAGTTCTTTAATTAAAGTTTTTGGACTCCATATATCAAACGGAAGGTATGTACCAGTTTGATCTTGAAAATTAAGCTGTAAGTCTAAGTTTATTGTTACAGTTTGTCCAGCGTCAATTACAATTCTTTGTTGTGAGTAAAGATATAAATAATCTATAGTTACCTTTGATCTATTATAATAAAGATCAGGAAGAGTAGTTTTTAGATTACAAACTTGTGACATTTGTTATATCTTAAAGATTATAATTTTTTAAATGTGAATTCATAAACAACTTTAAGCAGTTTCTCGTCGACAACTCCTGTTCCAAAGACGCTATCCGAACTCTTCAAAGGTGTATTGTCGAAAAGGATTGGATTTCCATATGGATCGCAAAGTCTAAATCTCATTGTGTAAGAACCAGGAGTGAATTTGATCTTTGGAACGATGGAGCAACTTAGAGTTGTAAAAAGACTTTCTCCTCCCATTGATGGAACTGGAATCATAAAGTTTGTGACTGGATTTGTGTAAGGTTTGTTACGATTTGGATTGTTTGTGAATGTAACATTGACAAGTTCAGGATCGGCTTCTCCTTGAGCGCCTGTGGAATTGAACATTTGGAGATAGATGTATGGAAAGTCTGAGAGTTCTCTGAGTCCAGCGAATGGAGAGGTTCTGATACGACGATTAGGAATAATGAGTCTATTTAAATTGACGGTGAAATAGGTTGGAACAATTATGCTTCCAGGATAAAATTGAAGATTATAAAGGGCGCTTTCGTTAAATTGGACAAGATATACAAAAGGAGAGGATGTTACAAGTTCTGATAGAGTGTCAAGTATGATATAATAAGTTGAATTGTCAATAATAATTTGACTAACATCAATAGTAATAATAGATCCAGTCAATGAAGGAGCGAGCAAGTAGTACTGAAGATTAGGATCTATAGGAGAAGAAGTGTATTCGACTTGTATAGAGTTAGGATATGGTCCTGAAGAATATTGAATGAAAGCGTATGATGGACTTTTTGTGATGTTTGCTTTGTAAAAGAAGTTCCAGTTTGTATTAGTATCGTTGTTTACAAAAAGTCTTGTAAGTTTAGTTGTGTCAATTTTAGAGTTTAAGGTTATTGTATATTCGTTTGTTCCTGTTGTATAATAGTTATTTCTTATTGAAAAGTTTTTATTTAGAACTGGATCTGTTCCTAAGATGTAAGTAAAATAGTTTGTTAGATCAGGTTCATCTGTTTGTGAATAAGGATAGAATATTTCGTTTTCAAGATTAGTATCTTTATAAACAGTTAATGTTGAGTATTGTTTTCCATTTCTGTCAAAATAACCGCTGTCGTATAAATAGTTTGAAGTTAAGTTTATCAAGTTGTTTGGAGAACCAGTTGAACCAGAAAAATCATAAAAAAAGTGATAAACAACAGCAAATCCATTAGTTCCTGTTGGATTATATGTTCCTAAATATGGATCTAAGTTTGGAAAACCTCCAGCAGCGAATGCGAAGCCGGTTGGAGAGATTTCTTTATAGTCTTCATCTAGAAAATTAGCAGGAGTCCATTCTAAACTTCCTGTCAATGAAGTAACAACTCTATCTCCAAAATTTCCTCCTCCAGCACCTCCTAAAGAACTTCCTGTTCCAAAGTATCCAAAAAAGTTGTCTGAACCTGGAGAGCCTGCTCCGCCTCCTCCATATCCAGCTCCTCCTGCTCCTCCAAGAATGTTCAAATCTAGGGTATACGACCCAGCTGTTCCTCCATAACCATAATTAGAGTATATAGTTGTTTTGTTAACGAAGAACTGTCCTGACCCACCTCCAAAACCTCCACCTTGACCGCCACCGCTATCTATTCCAGGCTGTGGTATTGAAACATTATCTATGTAGGTTATATTATCAATCGGTTTTATTTGGTTTGAAAAATTACCTGGAGAATCTGATGCTCCTCCACAACCACCATTAAATCCTCCGGCTCCTCCACCTCCGCCAGCAACAGCTTCTATAATCCATTCGCCTGTTTGTTCATCAAAAGAGGAGAGTGTTGAAGAATCTCCTCCTCTTCCTGATAAATATGATATGAAAGTAGGATCAATATCACCACCTTGTCCCACCTGTCCGATTTTGATTCTAAGAAGTTTGTTAGCTGAATATGTTAAAGTTTTATCAGCATATCCACCACCTCCTCCGAAAGCTGACCAACCGTTAGCAAGCGACTCGTCAGGACATGAACCGCCAGCTCCCCAGAGTTTAATGAAAGTAGCAAAAGAACCAGTTGGTGTGTAGATGTCGTGAGTTCCTTCAGTGGTTAAGAAATATTTTTCTGAATAGACATTTCTAAGTTGTTGAAAAGTAAGACTCGCTAATGTTCCATCCTTATTTCTGTAATTGAGTTCTGTCTGGTCAACATATGGAACAAGTGTGTTGCTTGAAATAATTGAGTTAGTTCCACTTGAGGTTATCAAGTTTGAAGGAGAAAACTGACCATAGTTATGAAGTTCGAAAGTATTGCTTTCTAAGTACTGTCCAGTAAGATTATTGAATCTTGTCAAAATGATGTAGTTTTCTGCTCCAGTGAAAGGATAGATGATTTGTTGAAGTTGGTTGTTTGTATTAAGAATATTAATTTCTTTTCCATTTGCTGTTGAAATCATGCTAAAAATATAGTCTTGTGTGTCAATAAAGTTTGTGTTGATGATAATATTAGGTTCTATAGTTTGGATAGATGCTGTCCAAAGGATTGTTCCAGCTTGATTAATTACAAGAGCGTGTGAACTTTGTACAGTTGGATTATTGAGAATTTTTTGTATGATTGTTGGGTTTTGTAGGATATTTCTTAATTGTTTAGTGTAAATATAAGTGGTTGAACTTTTTGTGTTTAGTGATATACCTAGATTGTCGCTAGCATTCGATATATTTGTCGGAACAGTATCAAGATCACCATAGATAGGAAGGGCATATTCGATGAACATGTCAGCTGTTGAGGTTTTTGCTATTGTTGTGTTTATGGAGCTTTTGAATTCAGAAGGAGTTACCGAGACTGTTGGAATTGGGAATGTGAAAAGAATAGCTGAATTTGAAGAAACTTCTGTAATGTTGTCTTCAATTAGAATCTTTCCTCTCCAACTTAGCGAGGTAAAAATGCTGAGATCTGAATTTGCTAAACTTAAACCACTTATATTAACATTTTGAGAGTCATATCTATTATTTGTTCCTGTATAAGAATCTCCAAACGAATTAGCCTTTTGGTAAGAACCATCATTGTTTAATTTAATCAAAGCAGAATATCCTTTACCTTGGGCCTTAAAATAGTTAATAGTGTGACAAGGCATTGGAAAATCTCCGGCATATTTTTCATCAGAGATTTCGATGATAGAACAAATATCTTCTAGTATAACATAATCTGTGATTCCAGGAGTAGAGAAGGTTCCACTCCATTTGCTATAAATCTTAAATTTGTAGTTTGTTGTTTCGATCATAAATGCTCTTCCATTGTAAACATAACTTGTTATAGAATCTCCAGAATAAGCACGAGGCAATCTAAAATAGGTATATTCGTTGTATGCTGGATCAGAAATAGAAAGAAGATTAGAAGGATCGCTTGTTATATCATAGATCGCAATGTAATCAGAAGGAGACTCGAAGAAAATTAACAATTGTTTTTTCGAAACAGGATTCCAAAGAGTTGAATAACTTGGAGTACAGCCACCATATCCAGATATTTTTCTTAAGACCGCATCATTCTTTGTAGTTAGTGTTTCTGTATTAAAATTTAAAACGTTATTTGGGACATTCACAATTTCTAATGTATAAACATTGTATTGGTCTTGTATTGACTGATTGTAACATTGAACCACTATTTTATAACTTTTATCAATTTCATTTTTAACACTTGATATTTCACAAATATTTGGATTTGATATTATTGTTACTTGGTCTGAAAAAAGTCTTTGCGATAAGACACAACTCAAGATTGGACTATTATATATGTAATCAATCATAATTGTTGAAAAGTTGATAAAGTAAAATTTATAATTCTTTTCAACCGTTGTTATTACTACACAAATCTCAATTTGATTATTAATGTCCATATCTAAGATTGTTAAGGCAGAAACATACAAAAAGTCAGCATCTGAAATTGTTGTTAAGACTACTGGTGAATATGTATCAAACTCTCTTGTCATCATATCATATTGATATATTGCTAGTTCAAAAGATGATACTAATCCAGATACAACAACTAAATACAATTGTCCATTTGAAATGACAAATCTTGATCTTCTACTTGTATCACTGAACGCAACATATTGTAAATACCATCCAGTTCCATCTAGTCCGTATGTGAAAACCTTACAAACACCATCTTGAAATGTTATGATGCCGTCGTTAAATTCTTGTTGTTGTAATATGAAAATTCTTGAATTGTAAATTATTGATTCTGAATAGGAAGAGTATCCAACATCGATCAGATATGAGTAAGGGAATGTTTTTGATTCCACAAAAACTTTATTTGATATGTCACTGATATCATAAATATTTATGAGAGCTGATACACCGAATTCTTGCGATCCTCCAATTATATAATACTGTTTATTTGTTTGTTCGTCAAGAGATGTAGTTTGAAAACTAGATAATTTTATGGTTTCAAAGTTATTTCTTTCAACCGCAGAAACATGTTCAATTTGAATCACATCTGATGAATATAGGACACTTCCCCAGCTGATTGCCAAACTGTTAAGTGCCCCACTTCTTGAATATTCGTTTGACGCATTGAAATTTCTAGTGATCGCATACATATCTCCAGGATAAATATAGTCTTTTGCGTTTGGTAGGAGAAAATTTATATTGTTTCCGTCGATGTAAAAAATACTATTCTCAGAACCAAATGTTTTTTCAACTCCAATATCTATATACTCAGCATTCACAAAAGGAACATATCCGTAATTTAAATATTGATTGATATTATAACTTGAAACCTCTATATTTGATCCAATGATATATTCGTGTTTATTAACTCCATTTGTCCAACATAAACTATTCATTGAATTATTATCTGTAAAAAGCTCTGAAACATTTATAAACACAACCTGAGTTGAACTTTGTATCAACATTTGTATAATTCTTGTGTAGATTCCGTTTAATGTATAAATAATGTAATAATCATTATCAGAGCGTCTATAAACTTGAAAAGAATTAATCTGTCTAGGACTTAGATTATTTGTATCGTCAAAAAGTCCATAGGATGCTACCCAATTATAGGAATTTGTGCTACTATTATAAACTAAAACCTCAACATCACCATAATTCAAAGTCAAGCTATCCGTATTTGGACATGTAACAACAAACAATCTGTTGTAAGTTTGATTATATATAATTTGTGACTGAAAAAATACGTTTTGATAGACAGAATTATTAATTAATGGATGAGGTCCAGTTGATGTTAAATAGTTAAGTGTTGTTCCATCCCATGAACACAATATTGTTTTATTTCCAGGAAGATTATTGACTGGAATTACATCTGGATTTAGAGGTGGTTGGTCACAATTTGCTATTATATTAAAATAAACTTTATGATCATTAAGATTATAAACACTTGAAATATTGAAAATCTCAAAATAACCAGTGTATAAATATGTAAATGTATTACTTGCTCTTTCAATAAATTCAATTTTTCTCTCATCAAAATTTAACTTTCCTGACTGTACAACTCCATTTCCTACTGACCAATGTCTATAATCTCCTGTATTGTTTACTAACGAATAAAGCTTAAATTCTTGTGGATTTGTACCAGTAGAATAAGGACCTGTACAATGATTTACTCCTAAAACATAATAGTCTGTACCTGTTAAGTTATATGTTAAAAAGCTTGCTGTAGTTATGTTTTCAGCAGTGATTGGAATATTATAAGAAGTCAAAATTGAACTCTCTCCACCAGTTGAATGCATCCAGCTTACGCGTTTTATCTCTCTTTCATATACCTCTGGCCATACATTGTACTGATTGTCATAAACAGTCTTTCCAGATCTTCCAACCAATCTACGCTGATCTAATTCAAATGCTACAATTGTTGTTCCAGTATATCCTTCTATTCTGTTATTATATCCATTACAAATCACAAAAGTTCTACTCAAACTTAAATTTATATTCGCTCTTGTAACATTAAATTCAACTGTACCAGTTGAAGGAGCACTCATCCCTGTAAATGGATATGTAAAAGCTAAAGGCATTGAAGCCTGTTTATACTTTCCATAATGATTATCTATGTAGTTTTCAGGATAATAAACAGGTGTCTCTCTAAATAGCATATTTCCATTTTCATCACGTAAATCTAACTCTATTCTTGAGACTGAAGTATTGATATTGTCAACATTCACTCCTAAATATATATTGTTTCCTTTGTCAGATATAATCGAGTTTCTTCCTTCAGGATTTGTTGGTAACATATCACACGGTATATTAACCTCTCCTGCTGTAAAAACATTTCCATAACCCCAAGGATGATTATTCGTAAATAATTGAGTTCCTTCAACATTAAAAGCAACTATTCCCAACGCTGAAACTCCATTTCCATAAGGATTAATAATATTGTAATTCAAATTTAAATAAAATCCATTAACTACTTTGTAAAATGATAAATTACTCTTATAGTCATACAACAAAAAAATTTGACTACTATTATTTATTGATATTCTAACATCTCGTGTCTTATTGTACCCTTGATATGTTTGATACTCTAACTCAGATAAAGCCCCAATTATAAACCATTCTATCTTATTATCTCCACTCAATTTAAAGAGAAATGGAAGTTGTAACTCTTCTTCATCAACTATAAAACTTTTTGCTATCGTTATTGACTCCACATCAGAAAAAATTATCTCCTCATTGTATAATATCACAAAATTATCTGAATTCGCATTTGTTCGCTGTACTCCAGCATAATATCGTAACCCCGTATTAGGATCCACCTTTATATCCGTTATCTCGCCATTCAAAATCTTTATATTCTGAGACTCAAAATTCTTATCTATCGTAACCCGCGGAAAAAACTGAGATGGATCAACAGGCTGTCCCTGCGGATAGGTTCCAGAAGGAGAACTTGTCTCAAATGTAACCCCAAAATCAGTCTCTAATGGGTATAACTCTCGATCCCTGAACTCTGAGTCCACAACCACATAATAACTTGTCATTTACTATCCAAAAAGATAAAAATATTTATTATTATAAAATCATATAATGGATTTTATAATAAGTTGTCATACAACGCCTTCTCCACCTGTAATACATACGGTAAACTTCCACAACATACATCAACCTTCCCTGTATTCACAGTTAAGTCTTTAAAACACGTTGTCATATACAAATTCACTCTATTTCCTATCTGTGTCACCTCTGTATGGAGTAAGTCTGTAAACTTTAAAAGCGTTCTGATCGGCATTGTCATATTGTCTATCACATATCTAAACAAAATATAAAAATTAAGCGTCTTGTGCTGATACAACTCCACTCTCTCAATTAGGGGACAAGCTGACGCAGTACTACTGATCTTAAACAACTGTTTGTAGTTTGGATTATTTTCAAATGGATTATTCGACATTTATCCTTAAAAAGATTTTATTCTTTTTTTATAAACGATTTAGTGAACAACTTAATCTTTTTCTTTATGTCCTCGCGCAAATTACACTTCTCTATCTCCTTATACTCATCTAATGTCAACAAATTATTATTCACTACCGTATATGTATCATACTTACTCTTCATGTACTCCTTCATCTTCAATGTATGCGCCTGCTTCTTTATCGTCTTCAACTCCTCAAACATCTTTGGACGTCCCTTTGTATTCACTATCTCTAAATTCAAAAGCGCACAAAGAATCTTGTAATTCGCCTTCACCAACTTCTTCATAAATGCCGCCTCTAACTTATCTTCCTTATTAAAGGTTGGAAGATGATACTTAATTATAATGTACTCTTCAATATCAAGACAGTTATAACCCTTCTTGATGAGAACTATTCTGTCTTCCACACGTAATAAGAAATCTTTCGCATACTCATTCTCAATACATATATCAACACCATAATTGTTCGCACCTTCATTCAAAACCCTGTGGATCTCTAAATGAACATGATTAATGATGTCTAAATAGAACCCCTTGATGTCTTGAACGACTGGTTTGAAAAAGGTATTTAGACAGAATTTTTCTCCCTCCATGATGGTTTGGACTTGGACTTTTTCATCGTATTCTTTTGAAATTTTATGTTTGACATATTTTTCTAAATTTGTCTTGTCGATCTCATTAATTTCTTTATAACTCCTTACAATGACTTCGTAAACTGTATTTATATCCATTTTATTTTATAAAAGATATAAATATTTAAATTTAAAAATCTTAAAAAATTATCTTGAACGGATTTTTCTAAAACTCTTCTTTCTATCCAACTTTATTGACATCAACGAATCCCTCTTCTTCAGCTTTCGCCCCTTATTTAATATTGAATAGTTAAAATCTATCACATTATAACTTATCGGATTTAGCTTCACCATACTCAATGCCAATGGTTTTCTTCCCAAACACTCTTTACATGTCTCGATTGACTGATACAGCTTATTTGAAACCAACATTACATTGCTGATTGTTACTGTTACACTTCTGAATCCATCCATGTAAAAGTGAAAAATCAAGATACAGGAAAATATAACATTCATCGCATACATCCAAGTTGTCCACTTTGTCCATTTGTACAATGTATTATTAAATTCTTTTATTCTCCTCATATACTTTGGATACAACTTCATATTCTCATGAAGAGAATTGTAAGCGTGATCTCGCGAATCATCTAAATGTGATATAAAGTACAACTCACGCTTATTGATCACATAGGACAACTTAACAAAAAATCCCAAACTTATAAAATTAAAAATAAGCACAAAAAGATTAAAATCAGATAAATTATAAATATTCTCTTCAAGAGTACAAGTTGCCCCAGTTTCTGGACAATACTGTGGAACAAAGATAGATAACAATGTTGCCATCATGATCTTAGCTCCGTCCACTACTGTCGTTCCAACACTTGACAACATTTCTTTTCTACTATCAAGATCAATCTCAACCTTTTCCTCATTTTCTTTTTTTTTACACAACCCTCGAAAGAAATCCTTGACTTTTTGCCACATTTATTATGATAAAAAGATTTTATTTTGTTTCTTGTTTTCCTTGTTGTGCTTCCTCCATAATCACCTGTAAGGCCTTTGTCGCTATTATGTATATATCAAAAGGTGAAAAACGCTTCTCAACTGGAAGTACCAACTTTGACTCGATCCAACATTTTAGCTTTTTGAGGTTTTGTGCCACAGTTCCAAAATGTGGTCCTTTCTTAGCAAACCCAAAAAAGTTATACAAGGTTGTCGCAATGGTTGTTGCTGCTCCTCCAGCAATATTCCACTTTTGAATCAAGTCTGTATTAGCTCCTGAAGCTTGTACATAGACAATACCACTTCCTAAAATCAACAAACTGAATTGGATCGCTTTACCAATTCTTGTATTGAACTTTGAAGAACTAATATACTTTCTCTCAAGCTCATCTAACATCAAGAGTAAATCTTCGATCTTATCCATTCCATCTTGTGTCCACAAACTCCACTCAGCTGTATAGTTATCAACTGGTTCTTTGTTATCAACATGTACATTGTCATTGTATCTTAATGTAATTGGCAATTCACTTCCCAAATCTGAAGCTAATAATCTTCTATCATCCTTTCTACTTCTTGTACTTGTAATCTCTCCATTCTCATCTACTTTTATATCAGTCAAGTCTCCTTGTTCCTCCATCGCTTCGTTTTGCTCTTCTGTAATAATTTCTAACTCTTTTTCAGCTATTGAGTTTCTTCTTGATCCAATTGGAGTTGCTTGCTTTGAAGGAATTGGAGTTGCTTCTTTAGAAATAGCTGGTGTTGCTTGCTTTGAAGGAATTGGTGTAGGCTGTTTAGATGGAATTGGTGTAGGTTGTTTAGATGGAATTGGTGTTGCTTCTTGAGATATAACTGGTGTTGGTTGTTTGGAAATAGCTGGTGTTGGTTGTTTTGATATAACTGGTGTTGGTTGTTTTGATATAACTGGAGTAGGCTGTTTGGAAATAGCTGGTGTTGCTTCTTGAGAAATAGCTGGTGTTGGTTGTTTTGATATAACTGGAGTAGGCTGTTTGGAAATAACTGGAGTTGGTTGTTTAGAAATAACCGGCGTAGGTTGTTTAGAAATAGCTGGAGTAGGTTGTTTTGATATAGCGGGAGTAGGTTGTTTAGAAATAGCTGGAGTAGGTTGTTTAGAAATAACCGGCGTAGGTTGTTTAGATGGAATTGGCGTAGGTTGTTTAGAAATAACCGGCGTAGGTTGTTTAGAAACATGATTAGAAGCAACTTTAGTTGATGCGGAAGAGGATTTTTTAGAATTAGATCTACTCTTGTCTTTTGTGTCAACAAAGTCAATGTTATCAGGACGTTCAATATCGTTTTGAACAATTTGAAGAGACATCTCTGATTGGAGTTGAGACATTTCATCTTCTATTTTTGTCATATCAACTTGAACTTCTTGATCTAGTGTTTCATTTTGCGCCTCTTCTTTGTTTTGAACAAACTGTTGAATAAGCTCCATTTCTTGCGGAGAACGAATAGTTGACTTTGAAAGTGAAAAACTCATTCTTCGTGGAGAAGTAACCTTAGATTCCCGTTTTGATTGAGGAACAGAAGGCTTTATTTCTTCAGTAACAACTTCTCCATTCACATCTTGAGAAGCAGAAAATCTTCTTCTTTCTTCATCAGTGAGTTGAGGTTCAGTCATGACTTCATTTATATTAAATAGAATATTTTCAACTTCAACAGTATTCTCATGAATGGTAAGATCTTCGATTGCTTCTTGTTCAATAGGAAGAGTTTCAACAAGTTGTTCAACTTGATTAGGATCGTTTTGGTCGTTATCCATTTTATTAATAGATAAAGAAAAAACTTAATTTTATTCTAAAAAGAATAAAATTAATCTTGATGAACAGATTTCAAGTCCGTTACCCCATACTTTTCTTGTACTAATATCTCTTTCAAATTCTTAAACGATGAAAGACCTTTCTCCTTTGAAAGTATCCAAACATTTGTAGCATAATACTCATTTGCTGGATGATGCGACTTTTTACGATTCGGACACATGTCATTACAAAATTCCCACCAAATTCCCCTCCAACTACATCCATGGTAATAATAACTGTTCTTACAATTATACTCAAAACGCATATTCTGTAAATGTGGATCAAAATCTTTAAAACAAGATGTCATAACAATATGTCTTGACGACGCATAAACAATATTGATTGGATGTCCAAAGTGGCGATTCCAACTCAATCCATCTGTAATATATGTCAGTCCAAATTGGCTTTTGATCCCATCATAATATAGTTGGCCGATGGAGGATATGTTTTTCTGAAGAAGGTAGTTATAACAAGACATTTGGACATTAAATGAATAATCGTTTGAATATTCAAATGTCATCATTTGGTTTTCACAACCATACTCAAACGAGATGGATTCTGACTTTCCCATTACATTCCAACTCCCATTCAACATCTTTATTAAGGAATAATCAACCGTTTTTGATTCACTACATCCAGGAGAAATTCCATACTCTCCGTTCACTATGACAAAGATGAAGATAAGGAGGATCATTTTATAAAATAAAAATTAGATGCCAAAAACTCAATTAATAGATAAAATTAGATGGAGGAAATCTTTCTGTGTATAACTGTACAAACGTATCAAAGTGCGAATACGTCTTTGCCCCATTTTGACACACATATGCCTCTGGAGAAAAATAATCTCCATCAATCTCTCTTGGCAACCCCAAATAATAATCTGCTCGCGCCCACCAAAAATTACCGCTGAAATGTGGTTTTGGCCATCCTTGAAACTTACAACCAACGACATGATGTGATTCTAATGCTTTGAGAGATTCTCTCCACCTTTTGATCAAGAAATACTCCATCATCCATCTCCAATCCTGGACAGCTTCATTTTCCGGCTTTGTAACACCCTTTGAGTGAATGTAGAGAAATAGATCTGTTTTGTCTATATAATTAGGAATGTTGAGAAGAGTTAAACGTTCAAAAGAGGTGTCAAACTTATCTTTTTTAATAACTTTAACTTTAGGTCCAAATTGAGAAAGAAACTGTTCGCAATCATCCGCAAACTCCCCAACGATTGTGACAAACACATCGCTCACAACGTCAAAAAGCCCACTAAAGATTATCTTAGAGAGCTGGTCTCTAACAATGGACTTGTAATTATTTACCGCACAAACGTGGTAGAATATTTTTATCTTCATTTAGATAAAAATATTTATTCTTTTAAATTAAACTTTTTGGAGAACTGCCATAACATCATCAAAACGATTCTTTATACTTCTCAAATCAATTATTTCACAACTTAATCCATTTTGACTTGATGTCTCCCTAATCTCCTCTAAAATATTTGGAAAACGGTTCAAATCAATATCCTCAATCACATATTGAGAGTCTTTGTCTCGTAAAGAAGACGCTAATAAATTAATACTTGCTAAAATTGCCTCTTGTGTATGCGCTCCATCATCGATAATAATGTCATATGGACCATTTTGCTTTACGATTTGACATCCCTCTTCGGTTGTCGCATCAGATAAAAACATCTTGATAGATGGATTTGTTTGACCAAACTTAACTGGACCTAAATCTATATCACAACCAACAATATTTGATGATGGAAAATATTCTGACCATATCTGTAAAGAAGCCCCGCTAAAAATACCAATCTCTAATATATTCAAAGTTTGCTCACGACGCCCTTCAAAAAGTCTTGTATAAGTATCAATATAACAATGAGAAGTATTCTTATCGCTTCCATAGTTATTGTCAACTGCCTCGTATTTCTGCGCGATCTCCTCTAATGATAACATCTTTATATATAGAATATATCTTCCCTTTAAATCCATTTGTAAGGGTTATTTTGAACAATCCTTAGATCATCAACATACCCATATTCTTTCAATAAGAGTTTGATAAATCTATCTGCCAGTCTCTTGTCGCCTATTTTGAGTATAAGCATCTTAAGGTACTCTTTGTCCAAAGGAAGTGTCTGATAGTAATCTAATAAGACTTCAAAATAATTTAGGCATTTTGATTCGATCGCGATGTAGAACCAGAAATCGTTAAAGTGAAAATTGAACTTTTTAAGAACATCCATAAAATGACGCTGTTCAAGAGATAACAAAATAAAGTCCATGTATCGTTTTTTGAATACATTGACATCATACGTTTTAAAGCATCTTATTTCTTGATCAATACTTAAAAAGTGATGAGGAAACTTGGTGGCAAAATGCTGTATCATATCTTCATTGTTTAAGATTCTAAGAACAAAGATCAAGTATTTGAGAAACGTTTCAAATTTGACATCGGCATTTTGAAAGATAATCTTAAATTCGTCTAGATCATCACTCATTTTTATTCAATATTAAATTTGGTTAACAAATCAATTAATTAATGATGATGCCATCATTAATTAATAAATAAATAAGGTTAAGCAACTTTTGCTTTTTTAAACTTTTCATTTAGACTTCCCATGTTTTTCTTTAGTGTTTTTCTTAAATAATAAATAGATGGAGGAAGACTAATTTGCGGTATATGTTTTGTTTCTAAAAATAAATATTTCTCATCAAAAGACATTGGCTTGAAAAAACTAGAAGGACATTCTTGGATAGGTGACATAATAAATAAATAAATAATAAACCTCCTATCTTTAAATGGAAAAAATCAGTTTATAAACAACAACTTGCTTCTAATCTTTTCATTGTAATATATGTATTTCGTATATTAACCCACATATTTGCTGTTGTATTTTGTGGAGATGTTGGATTGAAAGAAATATTCAAGATCTTTGCCTGTTTTTTATTATCTGGTAAGTAATGTATTGTTTGAAATTCAATTTGAGAAATCTTTATAACTTCTTTGTATGTTAATTTGTCAAAAACAAGAACCAATAAATCAACTATAGATAAGGTTTCCATTATTTGTAACTTGATAAATATATCATTTCTTTTTTCCCTTCGCGGAAATCTACAATACACATTCATCTTTATTAATCCAATCGGAGAAGATGGTCTCTTTGGAGATGGAGGAGTTGGAGAGGATGCCTTACTTCTTTCTGCCTTTGCTACTTGACTGTACAATAAACTCATTTTTGAGCCATCATTCAAAAATGATAAAAAGATCAGTTAATTTTGTTAAGAATTTTATACTTAAATTCAAGCTCAATAACTAATTTCTCCATTTGTTTAAGATCTCTATCCATATATGTGTAGTGAATTAGGTCTTTTAATGACAAGATTTCAGCTGATAAAATTGTTTTTATCTTCTTAAGTTCCTTTGGATTATCATGTAGTTCTTCAACATCTTCGCTAAGCTTGAAAAAAGACTCTACAACCCTTGGTGATACTTTTGAGGCTCCTAGATCAATCCCTTCTAAGCTCAAAATGTATACTCCTCTTTGTACAGGATCGCGAAGAGTATTGTTAGCAACATTGATATGAGTTGACATTTGATGATCAAAGTGCCCCTTATCAGGATGATAAACCTTTTGAAGGGAGAGATAGTTTGCTTTTAGCTTCTTTAAATCAATGTTATACTCTTGTTTTATATTTAGTAAGTTGAAGTAGTTTTTGTGAAAACTAGAGTTAAAAGGGAACAAGTCTCTTTTATAAGTTCTCTTAATTATATACGCTAACATTTTTATTATACTCCCACATTTTTAATCCTAAATTTAAGAAACTATTTTCATCATGAACATGGATATGCTCAAACAACAAATCCTTGCCATGGCAGCCCTAAAAGGCGACTCCATAGGAAGCATGATCTACTCTTTCATCATTCTAATGATCTTTGAACACCTCTTCAAATTTGTTCCCTTAATAGAGGCTTTTATCAAACTTAAGATTAACCACTATTTCGAAAAGGCGACGACAACGATCTCAAGCGTGGCTGATCTCAAAATTGAGACAAAGAAAGAAAAAATGTCTTCTATTATGTTCACTAGAGTTTACACCACTGGACACGTTCAAGAAAGTTCAAATAACTCACAAGACATACAAGAAACAATCTTGTATGAAAAGGCAGACTGCATATTAGAACATGTTGTCAATCTTGAAAAATCAAAATTTATCACGTTTAACAAGATGTTCTATGTGAAACACCACGATGAGATTCAAATCGTATTCGACAAAATCTTATTCAAAATGATTGAGTTGATGGAAAACGATAAAGGCATTCAAAGAGTCCAGTTTGAAATCTACTCCTACGACTACTCTCTTTCGCAACTTCACGAATGGATAAATAAGATCTTAGCAGACTCTAAAAGAACAAAACAGAATAAGCTTGGAAATCAATTATATTACTTTAATGAAAACATCAAGACGAGTTTTTTCTCAAATTACTCTGATGCGTCAGTTCCCCAAAATATTCCTTTTACGCTTACAAAGTTTTTCACAAACAAGACCCTTAACAACGTGTATGGAGAAGCGTTTGATGTGGTGAAAAATAGAGTAAACTTTTTCATGAATAACGAGGACTGGTACAAACTTAAAGGAGTTCCATATACTCTTGGAATCATGGTTAGTGGTCCGCCAGGAACTGGAAAGACAAGCTGTATCAAGGCAATCGCAAATGTAACAAAGCGTCATATTATCAATATAAGCTTAAACAAGATGACAACAAAGACTCAGCTCAAAAATCTTTTTTACGATGACAGAATTATGGTTGAGAAAAGTCTAAATCAGTTTGAGTATTTAACAATACCATGCGAAAAACGAATTTATGTGATCGAAGATATTGATTGTTTAACAGATGTTGTGATTGACAGATCATTAAAGAAACAAATTGTGAAAAAAGATAAAAAGAAAGAAAAAGAAGAGGTTCAAGTGGCTGACGCGATTAATCTTTCATTTTTGCTCAATCTGTTCGATGGGGTTCTTGAAACTCCAGGAAGAATTTTGATTTTCTCAAGCAACTTTCCAGAGAGGATAGACAAGGCGCTTTTAAGACCAGGACGTATAGATGTGAATATAACATTTGGACATTGTACTTTGGCAACCATGATCGATATTATTTGTGCGAACTTTGACATGAAAAGAGAAGAGCTTAAAGAGATGGATTTAGCAAGCGATGAATATACCCCAGCTGAAATAGGACAAATCCTGTTTAACAATATTGACAATAAGAAGGAAGGAATTCGCCTTCTGTTAAAAGAAAACATTGAAATGACAAGAACCAAATATAACATTCCAAAAGTTATTCAACAAGTCTATCAGGAACCAATTGAGGAAGAGGAAGAAGTCAAAATAGAAACACAATTGAAACAAATATTACCAAAATCTGGATTTACTCCTATTAATGAAGAAATAGTATCAGTTCTAGAAGTTGACCAGTTAAGTAAGGAAAGTCTTGTTACACAGACTAAAAAATCAAAAACAAAACCAATAACAATATTAGATGTGGAATGGAATGGATTAAAAGACGTTACTCCTTTTCAAAGTGGTGAAATTGACACAATCATTCAAAGTATGACAAATTCAAGAGAGGATGATTCTTATCAAAAATCTAACTTAGCAAATCACATAGCTAATAGAATGGACTAAATGTGTCCACTCACTTGAAATGCCAACTGTTCAACCTTTTGTGCGCACTCCTGTCTCAAGTATCGATTGTCAAGATTGTAACAAGCAAATAGTTTAAAATCAATATTATTTGTAGCAATCGCCAAATCAACAATATCCTCATCAATAATAAACTTTCCACTTTCAAAGATATAGTTAACCAAATCTATTCTACCAGTAGCAAATGCCTTCTTCAACGAATTTGGATGGGGACAAAAACTATTTTGAAATAAAAAATCTAAAAATTTATCCTGTCCATGCTCTATCGCCCATAAATACACTTGCGAATCATACTCAATACCCCGTTGTAAACATTCTATAAAACACTGCTCAGACCCACTCTGCGCACAGTATAATAAGGCTTTACGACACAATGGAAAGCCCTTGTCTATAGCGTATCTAAGACAGTCAAGGTGAGAGTGAAGACATGCTATATTGACAAGCTTTCCGAAGAAAAAATGATACTTTTTTGGATTAAAGAGTTGTAGAGATTGGAAGTCTTTTTCATCTCCTTCATTTGCGGAAATAACCTGACAACACAACTTTTCTTCCTGAAATTCGACATCTTTCAAGTCTTGTTCTAATGTGAGTCCGTTTAAACTATCAATAAGTGTATCCATTTTTAAAATAATGGAGATTGACTATTGAGAATCAGTTAATAAATAAAATGGAAACCATTTTATTTAATGTATTGCGACTTTTAAGATCTTATTTCGCATTGGTTTTACTGTACCATACTGATCAAGTCTAATAAAATTCAATCTTCTAAACATATTAAAGACCTCTGGATGTTGATTACGATCAAGTCTCCACTTACCAATAATCATTGCTTCAAGATCGTTTCTTGACTTTGCGACCGCTATAAATTCCATCGCTAAACCCTGTGGCATCTGTAATGCTCCCACAAATACAAAAGATGGCGGATCATATCTCATAGCAAAGTCTATCGGAATTCTGTTCCAAACCAAATAGTCTGATGGTCTTGACGCCACTCTGGTCAAAAGTCTATTGTTGTTAAATTGATCAACAACCTTTCTATAGTAAATGTAGGTTGTGCCTTCATTTCTGGAATCAAATCCGATGTATTGATCAATAATGTTTGTCAATGCGCTTTCCCCAACTTGAGGCTTTAAAAGTTCAAAGGCTTTTAAATAAGCTTGATCTTGTTTGTAGACGTCTCTTGCGACAGTCATTTTGGGCGATGATTTGCGATAATAGCTCATTTAACTTAGAAAGTGATAAAAAAAAATTATTTTACTTGTCCATACGCAACGATCGACGGAAAACTTTGTAACTTGTTGAACAAATCATCCTGACTAAACTCACTTGTATGCGCATCATTCATTATAAACCACCCCTTCTCATCATATCTCTTTATTAACGCAATATAATGTCTCATCGGAATTATATAATAGATCATTCCGTACAGGACATACACCTTTCCATTTATCTTGATTATATTATTAATCTTAAACTCTCTACTCTCTTCT
>Ga0214917_10001601_pt1 | contig 28950 bp, 33 predicted proteins | sample LL_1208_BB_MetaG_FD_177983 | JGI IMG/M metagenome (GOLD analysis project Ga0214917, IMG submission 177983) | Freshwater microbial communities from Lake Lanier, Atlanta, Georgia, United States - LL_1208_BB | ecosystem: Environmental > Aquatic > Freshwater > Lake | place: USA: Georgia | collected... | reverse complement strand
CAGCCGCGGAAGAAATCCGGGAAGCGCTGGATGTCGAGCGAGACGCGCGGCTGGTAATTGCCTGGCAGCACCGAATAGGCGCCCGACCCCGCACTGTTCACCGCCAGCCAGGCCGCACCCCAGTCATTATTGACCACGTTCGGTGCGATGGCCCGGGGGTTGACGATGGCAACCAGCGGCATGGCGGTGAGGAAGGGCGAATAAGGCGAGCTGAGCACAAAGCGCACCGTCAGCGGCCCGGTGGCCGTCACCCGGTCAGGCGTCAGCACCGGGGTGAAGGCAGCCGAGGGCCCACGGTTCATCGTCAACAGGCGGCGGAAGGAATAGACAACATCCTCGGCTGTCATCGCACTGCCGTCATGGAACTTCACGCCGGCCCGCAGCGTGAAATCCCAGGTCAGCCCGTCGGCCGAGACGGTGTGGCTTTCCGCCAGCCAAGGTTCCAGGCGCGGCGGATTGCCCTGGTAGCGGTAGAGCCCGTCATAGACATTCAGCAGCACAAACTGGCTCGGGACGTCAAAAATGGCATGCGGGTCCAGCGTGGCCGGCAGCGTGTCGCCCCAGACCAAGGGGCGGGGGGCCTGAGCCTGGGCGGGCTGCGCCGCCAGCATGACCAAAGCCAGAAACGCCGAACGCAGGAGATGCATCTTCACGGTGTCGCCCTCGCACTGTTGGATCATATGATAACGGCAGGGCGTCAAGCGCAACCACCCCTGTCGCGAGGGATGATCAATCGCGTCCGCCGGCTGCCCCGTCGATGGGCTGAGGTGCCACCGATGCGGGCAGTACGGCTTCCAGCACACCGCGATTGCGCCCATGCTGCCGTGCCACTCGTTCAGAAGAAGGTCAGCGCGGCTTGTCCAATTCCCACCGGCAGATGCATCTCGGCGTTTTCGTCCTCGGCACCGGCAATCACCACGCCGGTTGGCGCTACCCCGGCGCCGCCGACAGTTTCCTCAGCCTCAAGGGCATCCAGACGATTGCGGCGACGGCCGAGCGCGGCAAGTTCGACCTGCTCTTTCTGGGCGACGGGCTGGCGGCAAAGATGGGCGACCACCCCTCCTTCCTGGTGCGCTTCGAGCCCATCACGATGCTGGCCGCGCTGGCCGCCACCACCACGCATCTGGGCCTGGGTGCCACCGCATCCACCACCTACAACGAGCCCTACAATGTCGCGCGCCTCTTCGCCTCGCTCGATCATCTCAGTTCGGGCCGCGCGGCGTGGAATGCGGTGACCAGCTCCGGCCCCGCCGCGGGCTCCAATTTTGGCCGCATCCACCCCGCCCATGACGCGCGCTACGAGGTCGCCGATGAGTTTGTCGATGTCGTGCGCGGCTTGTGGGATTGTTGGGATGACGGCGCCGTGGTCGCGAACCGCGAGACCGGACAATATGTGGATGAAAGCCGCGTCCGCGCGCTCGATCATGTCGGTCGTTTCTTCCAGGTGAAGGGGCCGATGACCACGGCGCGCTGCCCGCAAGGGCGGCCCGTGATTATCCAGGCCGGATCCTCCGAACCCGGCCTGGAATTGGCTGCCCGGACGGCAGAGGTCGTGTTCTCGGTCGTGCAGGATTTCGCCGAGGCACAGGCCGCCTACCAGGCGCTGAAATCCCGGCTGCACCGCTTCGGCCGAACGCCGTCCGATGTGGCACTTCTACCGGGCGTGATGCCGATCATCGGCCGTACGGATGCCGAGGCGCGGGAGAAGCTCAACACCCTGCAATCCTTCCTGGGGCCGACCAGCGCGCTGACCATGCTCTCCGGGCGGTTGGGCATGGATGTCTCTGGCTTCGACCCCGATGACCTGGTGCCCGACCTGCCGCTACCGGACACCTCGCACGGCTTCGCCCGTGCCATGCTCTCCAAGGCGCGGAGGGAGCGGATGACCTGGCGTGACCTGAGCAACCTGACCGGTGCAGCACGAGGACACTGGGTCATCTGCGGCACTCCCGCTCATATTGCCGACACGCTGCAGGAATGGTTCGAGGGCGATGCCGCGGATGGCTTCAACATTCTACCCGCCTATTTCCCGCAGGCCTTCGACGAATTCGTCGATGAGGTGGTGCCCATTCTGCAGGAGCGCGGGCTGTACCGGCGCGACTACACGGGCACCACGTTGCGGGATCACCTGGGCCTACCGCGTGCGCCGAACCTGCTGTTTGACTAATACCAAATCCCGCTGGTCAAAACCGGTGCGCCCAGTCTCGCAGGCCTATCGACATGATGCGCCAAGGCATCTCGATCAGCCGGTTCCAGTAGAAGCAGCTGAGACCGACGATGTCGTCGTGGCCAGTGAACACCCGGTTGGATAGCCAGTTGTCGCGCATGAACTGCCAGACGTTTTCCATTACGTTCAGCTCCGGGCACTTCGCTGGTAGCGGCAGGGCGGTGATGTTGGCTGGCAGCTCGAGGTCTGCTGACAGATGCCACCCGACCTGATCCAGCAGCAGCACCGCGTGCCGAGTTGGCTCGACCATCCTCGCGATCTCGGCCAGGTGCAGGCTCATTCCCGCAGTGTTGCAGAAGGGCAAAACCAAAGCTGCGCCCTTGCCATCAGGGTGATTCGGATCGAGACTACGCCGAAGATTTGAGGCGAAGACATGTTCGCCATAAGCCGAACCCTGTCCCCGCATCCCCTTTGACTTGCGACAACAACGCCTCGGCAACATCGCCGGGGCGTTTTCGCGTTTGCGCGAACCGCAAAAGGTTGAAGGCCGCCGCCATCGCCCGCAGGACTTCAATCCGCAGGCAGATGGTCCCAGCGAGAAGCTCGGCCAGTTCATGAATTGGGTGCGCGCGTCTCGGCTGTCGCGATTGTCACCAAACACATCACCCATGGCCGATTTTCCGGCCATGATGACCAATCGGCGAGGGCTATATCAGCCTGAGAGTTGATTGGTCTCGGTGGCGATGGAAACCCCTTCGCCATCAAGCTCGATGGTCTGCCGCAGAAAGGCGCGGGCGATGTATTCCCGCTGTCAAGAAAGGCCGAGCCCTGGCGGCGGCGGCCATTGCCAGCAGACACGCCACTTGCAGCACACGCAGCATTTGGCGCCGGCCTGAGAACCGAAATATCACCTACAGCGCGGCATCGGCCAGCTGCGCCGGCCGCGTCACGCCGCGTCTGGCTTTGCCTCACCTGCCGCCACCACCACCATGGCTGGCTTCAGCAACCGCCCATTCAGCGTCCAGGCTGCGCTCCAGGCCTGAATCACGGTGCCTGGCGCCACGCCTTCCGGTGCGGGCTGCTCGGCCATCGCCTGGTGCAGTTCGGGGTTGAAGGCCTCGCCCGAAGGATCCTTGCGGGAGACGCCATTGCGCTCAAGGATCGCCCAAAAACTCTTCTCCACCCCCTCGAAGCCGCCGCGCAATTTTGTCAGCAGCTCAGGCTCCGCCTCGCTGGGGCCTGGCAGGGCGGCGAGGCCACGGCGGAGGTTTTCCGCCGCCTCCACCACGTCGGCGGCGAATTTCTGCACCGCATAGGCCCGGGCATCGGTCACCTCACGCGCGGCACGGGCGCGCACATTCTGCGTCTCGGCCTCCGCGCGCAGCCATTTGTCGCGCATGGTGTTCAGCTCTTCCGCCAGCAATTGGAAGCGCTGTTCGAGACTCATCTCCTGCGCCTCGGCCTGCGCCTCAGGCGCGGCTTCAGCTTGCTGCTCGGGCGTGGGGGTCTGTTCGGTCATGCGTGCTGTCTAGGTCCTTGAAGGGTCCGCGCGCGCCCAGGAGGGCGAAATATGGGCCTTCACCTAGGCGGCGAGGGGGGCCACCGCAAGTCTTTAGCCCCGTCCTTATACTGTTTCAGGGGAATAGGCGCTGCACACGGCTCAGCAATTCGCTCATGTCGCGCCCCTCGGCTGCGGGCTCCTCGGTGCCGGGCGCAACTTCACGCATCGCGCTCAACTCTTCCGCCAGCCGCTGCAGGCGCTGCTCCAGGGTCATCTCCTGGCCCTCGGCGGTGGTCTGGGGTTGCTGGTCAGGTGTGGGGGTCTGGTCGGTCATGCGTGCTATCCAGGTGCTTGAAGGGTCCGCGCGCGCCTAAGGGGGCCGGTCATCGCCCTCCACCTAGGCGGCGAGCGGGCCGGCTGCAAGTCTCATCCGTCGTGCCCGCCATGCTTCAGGGCAAAATGCGCAATACGCGGCCCAGCAAGTCACGCAGATCATTGCCCTCGGGGGCGGGCTGCTGGGGGCTGGCCGGAATTTGCCGCCGCAGCGCGGCCATGGCGTCACGCGTGCGCTCGAGTCGCAACTCCGTGGGCTCGGTTGTGCTGCCAACGCCGCCGCCGAGGCTGCTGACGCGCACCAATAGCCGCTCGGCGCTGGCGAAATCGCGCTCGATGGCAGCCGCCTCGCCGGCGCTGGGGAAGCAGGCCAGGCTGCGTCCCTCCAGCACGCAGGCCATCTCGAACATGGCGCTGGCACCAAAGCGCATTTGCACCCGGCCGGTCAGCGCCAGCAACCCGCGGGAGGCACCATCGAGGCCCAGATCGCGGGCGGTGACCACGGGCACCAGCCGCCCGCCGCGGTCCTGAATTTCCAGGGCCAGGCCCGCGGCATTAGCAAGGCCCGTTCCCGGCCGCTCCACCCAGTCGCGATGGCGAAGCTGGCAGGCGGCGCGGTCGGTCATCCGGTCGGTCACGCAGCCCAGGCGCCAGGTGCCGATCTCCTCGGCCACCGGCAGCTGGGCTGCCACCGGCCCGGTCATCAGCGCTAGAATGGCAATGGTGACGCGCATAGGGAGCTCCCGCAGATGCAGATGGTGACATGGCCGAATGGCAGCCTGGTGCCGGCCCTGGGTCAGGGCACATGGAAAATGGGGGAGGATAGGGGCCGCCGGCAAGGGGAGGTCGCCGCTTTGCGGGCTGGGCTTGATGAAGGCCTGTCGCTGATCGACACCGCCGAGATGTATGGCGAGGGCGCGGCCGAGGAGGTGGTGGCCGAGGCCATGGCCGGAAGGCGGGATGAGGTGTTTCTCGTCTCCAAGGTGTATCCGCACAATGCCTCGCCCACCCGCCTGCCGCAGGCGCTGGCGAGGAGCCTGAAACGGCTGAAGACCGATGTGCTGGATTGCTACCTGCTGCATTGGCGCGGTGCTGTGCCCCTGGCCGATACGGCGGAGACGATGGAGCGGATGCGCGAGGCGGGCCATATCCGCTCCTGGGGCGTCTCCAACCTCGATGTCGATGACATGGAGGCGTTGGACCGGCCGGATTGCGCCACCAATCAGGTGCTGCTGAATCTGGGTGAGCGCGGCCCCGAATTTGACCTTCAGCCCTGGATGCAGGCGCGCTCCATGCCGCTGATGGCCTATTCGCCGCTCGGCCAGGGGCCGCTGCTGCTCCACCCCGCGCTGGTTGGGGTGGCCCGGCGGCTGGGCGCTACGCCGGCGCAGGTGGCGCTGGCCTGGTGCCTCAGCCGGCCTGGCGTGGTGGCCATTCCCAAAACCGGCGATGCGGCGCGGGTGCGGCAGAATGCGGCGGCGCGGCAGTTGCGGCTTTCGGCCGAGGATCATGCGGGCCTGGATGCGGCATTTCCCCCGCCTCGGCGCAAGCGGCCGCTGGCCATGCTGTGATCGCGCTTGCGAAGTTTCGCCCGAGCGCCAGAATCGCCCCATGGACCCTGATCACGGCTTTGCCGCCCGCTGCCTTTTCCGCGCCGCTTCGGCCTCCACCCTCGCGACCCAGGGTGATGGCCAGCCCTTTGCCAGCCTGGTCACCCATGCCATGGCCGCCGATGGCGCTTTGCTGCTCTGGCTCTCCACCCTCTCCCAGCACACCAGGCAATTGGCGCGCGAACCGCGCTGCGCCCTGATGGCGCAAGGCCAGCCCGCCAGCCCCAACCCGCAGACAGCGCCGCGCGCCACCATCACCGGCCTAGCGGAACAGATTGAAGACCCCGCCCTGAAGGCGCGCTGGCTGGCGCGCCACCCCTATGCCGCGCTCTATGCCGATTTTGGTGATTTCGGCCTGTGGCGGGTGGTGCCGCAATCGGGGCTGCTGGTGGGTGGCTTCGCCGCCGCGCATAGGCTGCGCGCGGCTGATCTGGCACCCGATGCCGCTGCGGTGGCCGCGCTGGCCGCGGCCGAGGACGATATCATCACCCATGTGAATGCCGACCATCCCCAGACCCTGGCATTGCTGGGGGGCAGTGATGCCGGCTGGCGCATGGTGGCGCTGGATTGCGACGGCTTTGACATGGCGGCGGGTGATCTGCTGCAGCGCCACGCCTTTGCCAGCCCGGTGGCGGATGCCGATGGCGTGCGCCGCGCCCTGATCCTTGCTGCCCGGGCGGCCCGCGCACAGTAACCGTTTCGGTCCCGATTTTGTGCGCTGCACGCGACGAATACTGCCGCCGGTAAGATTGACCATTGTGAAGCCGCAGCCGTAATTCCGCCCAGAAGCGGGCCTAATGCCCCCGCCCTTGCCGGGACCGAGGTCCCGCCCCGCAGATTGGAGAATTGCTTTTATGAGTGCAGCCGCCCTTGCCGGTACTGGCGTTGAAGCCATTGGCCCCGTCCATTCCAATCTGACGGCGCCCGGCCTTTACGCCCAAGCCTTGCAGCGCGGCGAGGGGCGGCTTTCAGCCGATGGCGCCTTCATGGCGATCACCGGCCAGCACACCGGGCGTTCCGTGCAGGACAAGTTCGTGGTGGATGACCCCGAGGCGACCCAGGAGATCTGGTGGGGCAAGATCAACCAAAAGATGTCGGTGGAGAATTTCGACAAATTCTCCACCAAGGTGCGGGGCTGGCTGGGCGAGCGGCCCGTGCTCTTCACCCAGGACCTTTATGCCGGTGCCGATCCTGAGCACCGCATCCGCGTCCGTCTGGTGACCACCAATGCCTGGCATGCGTTGTTTGCCCGCAACATGTTCATCCGCCCGCCGGTGGAAGAACTGGAGGGTTTTGCGCCCGATTTCACCATCCTGCACGCGCCGGAATACGAGGCCGACCCAGCCACCGATGGCTGCCGCACCGCCACCTGCATCGCGCTCAGCTTCGCCAAGCGGGTGATCTGCATTGCCGGCACCAGCTATGCCGGCGAGATCAAGAAGAGCATTTTCACCGTGATGAACTGGCTGCTGCCGGCCCGCGGTATCCTGCCGATGCATTGCTCGGCCAATGTCGGCAAGGCTGGTGACGTGGCGCTGTTTTTTGGCCTCTCGGGCACCGGCAAGACCACGCTCTCCTCCGACCCTGAGCGCGCGCTGATCGGCGATGACGAGCATGGCTGGTCGGCCAATGGTGTCTTCAACTTCGAGGGCGGCTGCTACGCCAAGGTCATCCGCCTCTCGCGTGAGGCTGAGCCGCAGATCTGGGATGCCTCGCACCGCTTCGGCGCCGTGCTTGAGAATGTGGTGGCCGATGCGCGCGGCCATCTCGACCTCGATGATGGCAGCCTGACGGAGAACACCCGCTCCTGCTACCCGGTTGAGTTCATTCCCAATATCCATGTCGGTGGCCGGGCCGGCCTGCCCAAGAATGTCGTGATGCTGACGGCCGATGCCTTTGGCGTGCTGCCGCCGATCTCCAAGCTCTCGGCCGCGCAGGCGATGTATCACTACCTCTCAGGCTATACCGCGCGCGTGGCCGGCACGGAGAAGGGCCTGGGCAAAGAACCGCAGGCAACCTTCAGCACCTGCTTCGGCGCCCCCTTCCTGCCGCGCCACCCTGAAGTCTATGGCCGGATGCTCAATGATCTGGTCGCGCAATATGGCGCCGATTGCTGGCTGGTGAACACCGGCTGGACCGGCGGCGCCTATGGCACCGGCCAACGCATGAGCATCCAGCACACCCGCGCCCTGCTGCGCGCGGCGCTGGATGGCAGCCTGGCGCAGGTGGAGTTCGAGCGTGACCCGTTCTTTGGCCTGATGATGCCCAAGGCCGTGCCCGGCATTCCCGCCGGCGTGCTGAACCCGCGCGATGGCTGGGCCGATAAGGCGGCTTATGACCGCACGGCGCAGAATTTGGTGAGCCTTTTCGAGAAGAATTTCGAGAGCTTTGCCGGCGCGGTGGATGACAGCGTGAAGGCGGCGGCGATTCGCGCCGCAGCCTGATGCCTGATGGTTCAAGCTTCCGCCGGCCGGAAAAGCCCAGCGCGCTGAATGTGCTGGGCGGTGTGCTCGAGTCCTGCTCCCTCGCCCCGCTCACCGGCTGGTTTCGCGATGGTTGCTGCAACACCGATGCGCGCGATATCGGCCTGCACACCGTCTGCGCGGTGCTGACGGCGGAATTTCTGGAATTCAGCCGCTCCGTGGGCAATGACCTCAGCACGCCACGGCCGGAATATGGCTTTCCCGGCCTCGCCCCCGGCCAATCCTGGTGCCTGTGTGCCGGGCGTTGGGAGGAGGCGCGCCAGGCCGGGCATGCGCCCTTGGTCAATCTGGCCGCGACCCATGCCGCCACGCTGGCGGTGGTGCGGCTGGAGGATTTACAGGCCCACGCGGCGTAGCTCCACGGCAGTCAGCCAGACCCCGGGCGGCACCTCAGGGCCAAGCCCGGTGCGCGCCCGCAGTTCCAGGCGGAGCCGCCCGGCCTTGACCGGCACGATCAGCATGCCGCCCGGCTGGGCCAGTGTCAGCGACAGCGTGACGCCACCGGCCGACACTTCAGCCGGCTCGCGGGCCACAAAACGCAGGCCGAGCTCCCCATCTTCGGTCACGGCGAGGTGCAACATGGCGCGATCGCCCGCCATGAAGGCACCCTCGGGCCCCGGCTTCCACCAGCCCTCGGCCAGCATGAGGCGCGGCTGGAAGGCAAAGGGCTCCGGCCAGTCATCCTCGAAGCGGCTGGATGGCCGGTACCGGATGCCCGGCCGCAACAGCGGCGCGGCCAATTCACCCCCCGGCTGCCCGACCAGCCCGGCGAGTGCAGTGAAGATCGCCGCGGTGACCTCGGGCCAGCCGCGTGGTCGGAAATTCTCCCGCAGGGTCTCTTCGGCCTCCCGCAATGCGCCTGGGGTGAAGAGCAGGCGGCGGAACACCGCCGTCGCCGCGGGCACATCCAGCGGGTCGATGGTGATGGCCGCGGCACCGCCCACCTCGGGCATCGAGTCGCGGTTCGAACAGACGCAGACGCGCCCGCGCGCCAGGCTCTCACCCACCGGCAGGCCCCAGCCCTCGGCCAGGCTGGGAAAAGCGGTGAAGAGGCATTGGGTGTAGAGCGTCTCGATTTCGGCATCAGAGAGATCGGACATAATCCGAACCCGTTTGCGCAGGGCCGGCGACCATTCGAGTTCGGCATCGAATTGATCGGTCAGCCAGCCCCGCTTGCCGGCGATGATCAGCAGCGGCGGCTCCAGCCCCTGTTCCAGCAGCGACTCCCAGACCCGCAGCAGCAGTATCTGGTTTTTGCGAGGCTCAATCGTGCCCACGCAGAGCACGAAGGGCTTGTCGCGAAGGCTGGCAATCTGCCGGGTGAAGACAGGGACGGCGGGCGGCGCCTCGGCCAGCCGATGCGCCAGCGGCACCGCCACGACCGGCACAGGCGGGTAGCCATGGCGGGCCATGAAGGCGCCGATATCGGCCGCCGTATGGGCGCTATTGGCGATGATGGCGTCAAAGCTATGCGCCGCCTCGCCAAGCGCCATGCTGAACTCCTCCACCAGCTCTGGCACGCAGACCTCGGGCATGCGCACCGGAATCAGGTCATGGATCAGCGGCACCACCTTCATGCCGGCCGCACGCACCCGGTGATGCAGCGGCGGGTTGCCGCCACCAATCCAGAAGGCCCCGGGCTGGAACAGCACCAGCCCTGATTGCGGCTCGGCCTCCGCCGCTGTCTCCAGCACATCCTTGATCACTTCGCGTATCGCCTGGGTGCCGCCGCCCTTGCTGTCGAGCAGCTGCAGCATCGCCGCTATCCTGCTGGGCGAGAGGCACCAGATGCGCCGGTCCCATGGCATGGTGGTGATGATGGCAGCCTGCCCCGGTCTTGATATGGCCTGGCGTAGCAGCTCCAGCTGCACCCGCTGGATGCCGCTGGGGTGACGGTTATCGCGCAGGAAGATCAGCAGATCGGCGATATCGATCCAGATGGTGGCAGCGCCGGGCGCGGCATCGGCATCGGGGCGAAGCCCGGGGGCGGAGAGATCCAGCAGCGCCCGCCGCGTCTGTTCATTGGCGCCCAGGGCCACCGCGCGGGTGAAGGCGGCATGCGCCTCGCGAGCGCGCCCGGTGCTGCGGAGAAAGCGCCCGAGGGCGGCATGCACCCGCCAATAATCCGGCGCCAGGGTCAGGGCGTGATGGTAGCAGGGCTCGGCGAGGGTCGGGCGATGGCGGTCACGGTAGACCTGGCCCAGCATATACCACGAGATGGGGTCATCCGGCCGCAGCCGGAGGTAGCGCCGATACAGCGCCTGGGCGAGCCTGAGCCTGCCTTTGACGCGCGCCTCCTCGGCCTTTTTGCGCAACCTGGCACTGCGCAGGCGCCATGATTGGCGGGCAATGACGAGGCGCCAGAGGTCCACAGGATCTATGGCCAAGTTTGCATTCTCCCACTGCAGGCTGCGGGATAAGCATACAATTCCTGGGCATTATTACAATATCAGCGCCATCGCGTATGGCTAAGGGCGCTCAGCCTGACAAGGCGCCGGTGGGGCGGCTCGGCCATTGACCGCTCAAAGCTCGGGGGCAAGTTCCAGTGCCGTCAGCCGCCATTCCGGCCAGGATGGCTGCGGCGGCTCGACGAAGAGCGGCAGCGCATTAGGCGTGCGCACATTGGAGGGCAGGCCCGCCTCGTAGCGAAATGCCCGCCACAGCGCGCCATGCGCCACCACCAGCACCGGCCCAGGCAACGCCGTGGCGCGGTTGATGGCGCCGACCGTGCGGGCGCGCAAAGCGGCGAAGCTCTCGGCACCCTTTGGCGTGTATTCATCGGCGATCCAGCTATCGTACCAATCGCCCATGGGCTGGCCTTCCTGCTCGCCGAACTCCACCTCGCGCAGGTCATGGTCGATGGTGAAGCCCTGGCCGAGCACCGCCGCCACCGCCGCCGCGGTATCACGCGCGCGGGAGAGGGGCGAGGCGATGATGCTGCCAAAGCTGTGGCCGGCCAGGCTGCGCGCCGCACGCTCGGCCTGGGCGCGGCCGACGGCGTTCAGCGGGATATCCGTCACCCCCTGGGAGAGGCCGCGGGCGTTCCAATCCGTCTCGCCATGGCGGAGGAACCAGAAGGGGATGGGGTTGAGGCTCACGCCAGGCCTTCGGCGGCCATGGTGCGGGCGACGGCGGGGCGGGCCTTCATCCGGTCATAATGCGCGGCGACATTGGCCGGCAGCGCATGGCCCAGCCGCGCCGCCCACCAGAAGCAGACATAGAACAGCGCGCTATCGGCGATGGAGAATTCGCCGCAAAGATAGTCCTGGCCTTCCAGCGCGCGGTCCATCACCGCCAGGCCCTTTTCGTAGATCTCCCGGCCGCGGGCTTTCACCGCCTCGTGATCGGCCTCGGAGGGGGCGAAATTCGCCGGGCGGAACATCCGGGCAAAGCCCTGCATATGCAGGGTGGCCACGGCGAAATCGGTCAATTCCAGCGCGCGGGCGGCCATGGCGGGGTCAGCCGGCAGCAGCTTCGCCTCGGGGTTGGTCACTGCCAGATAATAGGCGATGGCGGGGTATTCGGTCAGCACCGAGCCATCATCGCGCAGCAGGGTCGGCACCTTGGATTTGGCGTTGATGCTGGTGAATTCCGGCTTGAACTGCGCACCCTCGCGCAGGTTCAGCAACACGGCCTCATAGGGTTTGCCGATTTCCTCGAGCAGCAGGTGAATGCCGATGGAACAGGCGCCGGGGGCATAGAACAGCTTCATGCTGGGGTCTCCTTCAAGCGGCTTCGGCGGCCAGGGCGCGGGCCACGGCCGGGCGGGCCATCATGGCCTCATAATGGGCGGCGATGCGCGCGGGCGGCGTGATACCGGCGCGCAGGCACCACCGCTCGAGGAAGAACAGCGCGCAATCGGCCACCGAGAAGCCGCTGGGCAGCAGCCATTCCGCGCCTTTCCAGCTTTGCGCCAGCAGGGCCAGGTATTTCTCGGCCAGGGCCTTGCCCTGGGCCACCACGCGGGGCTCATCCTCGGCATCGCGGGCGAAATTCACCGCGCGGAACTGCCGGGTGAAAGCCTGGGGATGGATGGTGCCGCAAATATAGTCGAGCATTTCCAGCACCCGCGTCTCGCCCTCGAGATCGGTGGGGATCAGCTTTGCGGTGGGGTTGGACTTGGCGAGCCAGAAGGCGATGGTCTGGAATTCGGTGAGCACCGAGCCATCATCGCGCAGCAGAGTGGGCACCTTCGACTTCGGATTCATCGCGATGAATTCGGGCGTATAGGTCCCGCCATCGCGGGTGGAGAAACGCTCGGCGGCGAAGGGCTTGCCGATCTCCTCGAGGATGACATGAATACCCAGCGAACAGGCGCCGGGTGAATAGAGCAGCTTCATCCTCATCTCCCCATCAGGATTATCAGTCGAACAGCGACGAGACGGAACTTTCCTCGCTGATGCGGCGCATCGCCTCGGCCAGCAGGGCGGCGATGGGCAATTGGCGGGTATTGGCGGAATTGCGCACCGCTTCGGTGGCGGCGATGCTGTCGGTCACCGTCATCATCTCGATGGGGGCTGCGCCCACGCGGGCAACGGCGCCGCCCGAGAAAACCCCATGCGTGACATAGGCCGAAACCGAGCGCGCGCCATTGCGCATCAGCGCATCCGCAGCGTTGCAATGGGTGCCGCCGCTGTCGATAATGTCGTCAACGATGATGCAGTCGCGCCCCGTCACATCGCCGATCACGTTCATCACTTCGGAGACGCCAGCGCGCTCGCGCCGCTTGTCGATGATGGCGAGGTCGGTGTGCAGGCGGGTGGCGATCGAACGGGCGCGCACCACGCCGCCAACATCGGGGGAGACGACCATCAGGTCCCGCCCCGCATAGCGCTCCTGGATATCCTTGGCGAAGAGGGGGGCTGCGATCAGGTTATCGACGGGAATATCGAAGAAGCCCTGAATCTGGCCGGCGTGCAAATCCATTGTCAGCACGCGGTCGGCCCCTGCCTCGGTGATGAGGTTGGCCACCAGCTTGGCTGAAATCGGTGTGCGCGGGCCGCTCTTGCGGTCCTGACGCGCGTAACCGAAATAGGGGATCACTGCCGTCACCCGCCGCGCGGAGGAACGGCGCAGCGCGTCAAGCGTGATCAGCAGCTCCATCAGGTGGTCATTGGCCGGAAAGCTGGTGGATTGGATGACGAAGACATCCTCACCACGAATATTTTCATGGAACTCGACGAAGATCTCCATATCGGCGAAGCGCCGGATGGAGGCCTTGACCAAAGGCAGTTCCAAATTATCGGCAACGGCCTGTGCGAGGGGCATGTTGCTGTTGCAGGCGACGATTTTCATGCAGGCTCCAGAACTCCGCCTCGGCGGGCATGACGTATCAACGTAACGCCGCCATGGCAACCGGGGCATCCAATGAGATGGTTGGGCTCAGCGGAGCCCCGGCGGTGGCGGGGCGCCGCCCGTGGCCGGGATCTCCTGTGCTGGTGCAGAGGGCTGCGGGTTGGTCGCATTGCGGATGATGGTTTGCACCCCGCCGCTGGCCTGCTCGGCGGCGACATAGGCGATATCGCCCCAGAAGCGGTTCAGCCGCCCCGCCGGCACCTCATTGACCTGCACCACCCGGCCCAGCTCCTCGCCATCGCGCCGGGTGACGATCCATTGCAGATCCACCACCTGGGCATTATCGGCCGGGGCTGTGATGCGCACCTCGGCGGTCAGGCCATATTGCGCGCCCTCCGCCGCATCCTGCACGACGAAGCCAAGATTGGACATGAATTCGCGCATCCGCGCCGCCAGCGCCTGGGCGCCATCGCCCGGCGCGCCGCGCACCGGCAGAAAGCGCACCCGGGGTGGCCCGGAGGAAATCGCGCCCGGGGTGGCCGAAGCGCGGGCGGCCTGCACCGAGAGCAGGAGCCGTGTCAGCCCCGGCGTGGCCTGGGCGGCCACCTGGGCGAGCATTGGCGGCGTGGGCTCGGCCCAGGCGCGGATGGGCACCCCCGTCCCCTCATGCACGCCCTGCGAGCGGCCATCGGCATTGACCAGCTCAAAGCGCGGCCGCACGACATTGCCGGCGCTCTCGGCGGTGATGAGCAATTGCCAATCGAGCGGCAAGGGCCTGTCGATGGCAATCGCCGGCACCTCCTCGCCCTGCAGGGCGGCCGTCATCGCCTCGGCCAGGGCGCGGGCATTGGCCGCGTCAAGCAGCGCCTGCGGCGGCGGCGGCACGGCCAGGCGGATGGCCAGGGGAATGGCCAGGCTGCGGGCCTGACGGCCAGGATTGCCGCGGAAGGGCTGCGGCAGATCGCCACAACCCGCCAGCAGCAGCAAAACGGCAAGGCAGGCGCTACAGAATCGCACAGGTGGCCACCATGGTGAGAATGCAAAGGAAAAGAAAAACCACGACATAGGGCATGGCTCAGATCCCAATGGCGGAGAGCTGATGGCCGATCGGCCCCTCGCCCGCCAGGGTGCGGCGGCGATGGCTGAAGAATTGTGCCGGCTGCGCCAAGGTATCATCGAAGGTGGCATGGGCCTCGGCGCCTGCCGCGCGCAGCCGGGCCAGGCAATAGCCGGGCAGGTCGAATTGCCAGCGCTCGGGCCGCTGGCCGGGGATGAAGAAGGCCTCGCCATCGCCGGGCTGGGCGAGCACGGCATCGCGCAGATCGGCACCCACCTCATAGCTCGCCTGGCCGATGCAGGGGCCGACCACGGCGGTGATATCCCGTGCACCCAGGGCGCGCATGGCCGCCAGCGTCGCTTCCAGCACCCCGGCGACGGCGCCGCGCCAGCCGGCATGGGCAGCCCCCACAATGCCGGCCCGCGCATCGGCAAAGAGCACCGGCCCGCAATCGGCGGTGACCACGCCCAGCAGCAGCCCTGGCCGTGCCGTCACCAGCGCATCGGCCACCGGCCGGGTTTCCCAGGGGCCATCACACACCGCCACGGCCACGCCATGCACCTGATGCACCCCCACCAGGGCCTCGGGCGTAAAACCCAGGCTGCGGGCGGCGCGGGCGCGGTTCTCCGCCACCCGCTCGGGCAGGTCGGCGCTGCGGTCGGAGCAATTGAGCGCGGCAAAGCCGCCCTCGCTCACCCCACCCTGGCGGGTGAAGAAGCCATGCCGCGTGCCGGCCAGGCCAGGATGGAGGATCATCATGCGAAGCCTGCTGGCACAGCGAGGCCCGGCTGGCAAAGGCAGAGCGCCTTGAATAGCCGGCCCATGCCCTCGGGCGTCACCAATCGCTGCGCGCCGGAGAGGATCATGCCCGCCTGTTGCGGCGCGGATTGCGCCAGTATCGCCGCCCGGCTCATCAGCCCCAGCCTTTGCAAAAACAGCCCCTGCGGGATGGGACCATGTGCATCAGCGCTGCCCGCCGCCCGCGCCAGCGCCGCGAAATCGACATGCGCGGTCAGATCCGCGCTGCCGGGCGGGCCCAGCGGGTCAGCCGCCTGATGCGCGCGCAGCGCCTGCAGGCTGTCGCCCGGCGCGGTTTCGGCCGGGCCGTAATCGAGCAGCAGCGCGGCCCCGCCCTGGGCGGCGATGCGCGCGGCGAGATGGGCGGCCAGCGCCTGCCCGGCCTCGCCCCGCTCCAGCACGCTGCCCTCGGGGGCCTCGGGCAGCGCCAGTTCGCTGGGCTGCTCGACGAAGGCGCCATGGGCGACGAAGCGCTCCATCCAGCCCTCCGCCCGCCGAATGAATTGGCGCACCGGCAGGGCATCGAAAAATTCATTGGCCAGGATGATGGCGGGGCCGGGCGGCACATCCTCCACCCGGTCAAACCATTGCACCGGGGTGCCTGCCAGCGCCGCGCCCTGCCGCGCCCGAAGGCTGGCCGAGCTCTCGACCAGCGCGATCCGCGCCGCCGCCTGAAAACCCGGCACCATCTCGCCCACCGCGCGCCAGGCATCGGCCATGAGCGTGCCGCGGCCCGGCCCCAGCTCCACCAGCCAGATTGGCGTGGGCGCGCCCATTTGCTGCCAGGTCACCGCCGCCCAGAGGCCGAGACACTCACCAAAAGCCTGAGAAATTTCCGGCGCGGTGGTGAAATGCGCCAGCGGGTCGGGCTGGGCATAAAACGCCGCATTGGCGCGCGCCATGAAGGCGTCCAGCCGCTCCATCACGGCCGCCGGGCGCGCCACATGAGCACGGCCCCGATGAGCATCATCGGCAGCGACAGCAATTGGCCCATGGTGGTGCCCACCAGCAGGAAGCCCAGATGCGCGTCGGGCTGGCGGAAAAACTCGCCGATGCTGCGCGCCACGCCATAACCCGCGATCAGCGCGCCGGTCAGAAAGCCGCGGCGCTCCCGCAGGCCAGGGCGCGAGAACAGGGTGATCATGAGCAGGAACAGCGCCACACCCTCCAGCCCCGCCTGATAAAGCTGGCTGGGGTGGCGCGGCAGGGCCATGGGGTCGGTGGGGAAGACCATCGCCCAGGGCACATCCGCCGGCCGGCCATAGAGTTCGGCATTGACGAAATTGGCCAGCCTGCCGAAGAAAAGCCCAAGCGGCACGCCCACCGCCACCCTGTCACCAAAGCCCAGCGGCGAGAGTTTCTGCGCCCGGCAGAATAGCCAGGCCGCCACGATCACGCCCAGCGCGCCGCCATGGAAGGCCATGCCACCCTGCCAGACCATGGGAATTTCCCATGGTGCGAAAAGGTAATGGCCAGGGCGATAGAACAGTACATAGCCCAGCCGGCCACCGATGATGATGCCCAGCGTGGCCCAGGAGATGAAATCATCCATCTGCTGCGGCGTGGCCACCGCAGGGGCGGTCTGCACCAGCCGCCGCCCCAGCCGCCAGGCGGCAAGAATGCCGGCGATATAGGCCAGGGCGTACCAGCGGATTCCCAATGGTCCGATCTGAATGGCGACCGGGTCGATCATCGGGAAGGCCCAGATGGGCAGAATGGTGGGAATCATGCGGCCTCGTGGGCTGTGACGGAGTGCGGTATAGGCGATTGCAGCAAGGAGATCATCATGGCGGGTAGCAAAGACGGCGTTCGGCAGCGGCTGGACGATCTGGCGGGAATGGCCGGTGGCGCTTTCAGCGTTCTGGCCGGGCTGAAGAATGAGGCCGGGCAATTGGCAAAATCACGCGCCGATGCCTTTGCCCAGCGCATGGAGCTGGTCCGGCGGGAGGAGTTCGAGGCTGCCCTCGAACTCGCCCGGCGCGCGCGTGAAGAGACGGAGGTGCTGGCCGAGAAGCTGGCCGCGCTCGAGGCCCGGCTGTCCCGGCTGGAGGCCGGCCGGGGCGATTCGGCGGGCAACATCATGATGGCGCAGGCCGATTCGTCCACAGAAGCGTAGCATTTCCCCTCTTGCGGCGCGGGATTCAGGCCTCATACGCTAGGTGTGGTGGTGCAGGGCGTCGTTAACCCCAATACCTGGGCCTGGGGCCCAGGGGGAGAGTGGCGACAAAGCCCGGCATCGCGGTGGCACGTGGTTCAGACCTCGGGCGATTTCGCCCTCGGTCATCACGCTTGAGAAGGGTTCTGCGATGACCTCCATGTTGACCCAGGAATTCCACGAAACCGCGACCAATCCGCTCGATGTGCTTGAGCAGATTCTCAGTTCCAATGAATGGGCCTGCGAGCGGCAATCGGATGGGGAGATGGTGGCGGAGGCGCCCGGTAAATGGGGCAGCTACGCCATGTTTTTCTCCTGGGCGCGGGAGATCAGCGCCATGCATTTCTCCTGCGCCTTCGATATCAAGGTGCCGGCCAATCGGCGCGGCGCGCTTTATGAATTGCTGGCGCTGGCCAATGAGCGGCTCTGGATCGGCCATTTCGGGCTGGAGAGCGATGATGGCGTGCCGGTGTTTCGCCATGCCGTGCTGCTGCGCGGCGCCCCCGGGGCCAGCGCTGAAAGCCTGGAAGATCTGGTCGATATCGCGCTGAACGAGTGCGAGCGCTTCTTCCCCGCCTTTCAGTTCGTGCTTTGGGGCGGCAAGACGCCCAAGGATGCGCTGGAAGCGGCGATGCTGGATTGCGTCGGCGAGGCCTGAGCGCCTATTCGCCTCAGGCCAGAATATCCAGCAGCGAGGCCAAGGGTGGCGGCGCATCGGGCGGTGCCACCGCGGCCCATAACCCACGCGGCACATAGAGCGCGGCCAGCCCGGCGGCGCGGGCGGGCAGAATGTCATTATCCACCCTGTCGCCCACATAGGTGATCGCCGCGGGCGGGGCGGCGCAATGTTCGATCACCCGGTCGAAAAAGCGCGGATCGGGCTTTTGTACCCCCCAACCGGCGGAGGTGGCGATGAAATCGGCACCCAGATTCAGCGCCTCCAGGGCGGGCCCTGCCTCGAGGGGCTGGTTGCCGGCGATGCCGATGCGAAAGCCGCGCGCCCGCAATGCGGCGAAGGCGGGGCGGACATCGGGGTAGAGGTCTTCCTCCAGCGGCGCATCCTGCGCCAGCCTGGCGCGGCGAATGGCCATGATGTCATGCCCCGGGGCCAGGCGCTGCATGGTGTGACGGTGGCTCAGCCCCTGGGCTATATCCTCGCACAAAGCACCCCAAAGCGTTTCATAAGGCACCGCCAGATGCGCGGCCCAGCCCTGCCAGACGCGGGTCTCATCAACGAGCACGCCGCCGACATCGAAGACGAACCAGGCTTCGGCCGGCGGCAAGGCGCTTAGCTCTTCTCGATGGTCAAATCCGGCGCATCAGGGTGCTTCATGCCCACCAGATGGTAGCCGCAATCCACGTGATGCACCTCGCCGGTCACCCCGGCCGAGAGCGGGCTGAGGAAATACAGCCCCGAGCCGCCCACCTCCTCCAGCGTCACATTCCGCCGCATGGGGGAATTATGCTGGTTCCATTTGAGGATATAGCCGAAATCGCCGATGCCGCTCGCAGCCAGGGTCTTGATCGGGCCGGCAGAAATCGCGTTCACGCGGATCTGCCGCTCGCCCAGATCGGCCGCCATATAGCGCACCGAGGCCTCCAGCGCCGCCTTGGCCACGCCCATGACATTGTAATGCGGCACCCAGCGCTCGGCGCCGAGATAGCTGAGGGTGAGCATGGAGCCGCCCTCCTTCATCATCGCCGCCGCCCGCCGCGCGGTGGCGGCGAAGGAATAGCAGGAGATGTCCATCGCCTGGAGAAACGCCTCGCGCGGGGTGTCGATGAAGCGGCCGCGCAGATATTCCTTATTGGCGAAGCCAATGGCATGCACCAGGAAATCCAGCTCGCCCCAGCGTTCCTTCAGCGCATCGAAAGTGGCGTCGATCTGCGCGTCATCGCCCACATCGCAGGGCAGCACGAGGTCGGAGCCGACCGAGGCGGCCAGCGGGCGCACCCGCTTCTCCAGCGCCTCACCTTGGAAGGTGAAGGCGAGTTCGGCCCCCTGCGCGGCGCAGGCCTGGGCGATGGCCCAGGCGATCGAGCGATGATTGGCCACACCCATGATCAGGCCGCGGCGGCCGGCCATCAAATTTCCGGTGGGGATCGCAGCTTGGCTGACAGTGTCCGGCATGGTGCTCGCGGCTATGGTTGAAGAGGTGGGGTTGTGGTGGCACATGGCCATGGTCCGGGCAAGGCCCGGTTCATTTCTGGATATTTCGCATGAGCCCCACGCCACCCGCCGACCCCTATGCGATCTTCGCCGAATGGATGGCCGAGGCCACGGCTTCGGAGGTGAATGACCCCAATGCCATGTGCCTGGCCACCTGCACGCCCGATGGCCGACCAAGTGCGCGGATGGTGCTGCTCAAGGGCGTCGATCCGCGCGGTTTCGTCTTTTATACCAATCTCGAAAGCCGCAAGGGCTCGGAATTGGCCATAAATCCGCAGGCCGCGCTGTGTTTTCACTGGAAAAGCCTGGCCCGCTCCATTCGCGTGGAAGGCCAGGTGGAGAAGGTGACGGAGGCCGAGGCCGATGCCTATTACGCCAGCCGCTCCCGCGGTAGCCGAATCGGCGCCTGGGCATCGCGCCAGTCCCGCCCGCTGGAGGGGCGCTTCGCCCTGGAGAAGGCGGTGGCGGAATACACGATGAAATTCGGCATCAGCGAGATTCCCCGCCCGGCGCATTGGTCGGGTTTTCGGGTGCTGCCGGCGCGAATCGAGTTCTGGCGCGACATGCCCTTCCGGCTGCATGAGCGACGGGTCTTCACCGCCACGGCCGATGGCTGGGGCACCGAGGCGCTCTTCCCCTGATGGCCATTCCCGCCACCCAGCGGGAGGTGGCGGATTTCCTCGCCGCCATCACCGGCCAGGGGGTGGTGGAGACGCATATCTCGGCGGTGTTTCTTGGCCGGGATGAGGTGCTGAAACTCAAAAAAGCGGTTGATTTCGGTTTTTTGAATTTTTTGTCGCTGGCCGAGCGCGGCCGGCTGATCGCCCATGAGCAGGCCCTGAATGCCCCCGCAGCGCCTGGGCTCTATCTCGGGCCGGTGGCCATCACCCGCGATCACGATGGCGCCCTGGCGCTGGGTGGCGCGGGCGAGGTGGTGGATTGGGTGCTGCGGATGCGCCGGCTGCCGGCGGGTGACTTCCTCGATGCCCATGCCCCGCTCGACGGGCCAGGGCTTGATGCGATGGCCGATGCGGTGGTGGTGCTGCACCAGGCTGCGCCCCTGCGCGCAGCCAGTGACCCGGGCAGGATGCTGGAGGGCAATCGCCAATCCGGCCTCAGCGCCGGCCTGGCGCCCGAGGCGGTGGAGGCATGGGCGGCGGCGGCGGCCGCGCGGCTGCAGGCGCTCACCCCCTGGCTGGCCTCGCGCCGCGCCTTCCACCGCCGCTGCCATGGCGATTTGCATCTGGGCAATCTCTGCCTGATCGAGGGCCGGCCCACGCCCTTCGACGCGCTGGAATTTTCCGAAGACCTGGCCAGTATCGACACCGGCTATGACCTCGCCTTCCTGCTGATGGACCTTGACCAGCGCTGGGGCCGCGCTGCTGCCAATCGGGTGATGAACCGCTACATCGCCCGCAGCGGCGATGTCGGATTGCTGCGTGGGCTGCCGCTGTGGCTCTCCATGCGGGCCTTCATCCGCGCCCATGTCACGGCGCGCAGCGGCGCTGATGCCACAGCCCTGCTGGCGGCCGCCCTGGCCTATCTCAGCCCGCCGCCGCCCCGGCTGGTGGCCATTGGCGGGCTGCAGGGGACCGGTAAATCCACCCTGGCGCGCGCCTTGGCACCAGGGCTGGGCGCTGCCCCCGGCGCGCTGGTCCTGCGCAGCGATGAATTGCGCAAACGCCGCGCCGGTGTCTCCCCCGAAACGACTTTGCCGCCCGAGGCCTACAGCGCCGAGGAAAGCGCCGCCGTCTTTGCCACCCTGCGCACCGAGGCTGCCGAGGCGCTCGCCGCTGGCCATGCCGTGGTGGCCGATGCGGTCTTCCAGCGCCCGGCGGAGCGCGATGCGCTCGCCGCCCTCTTCACCCCCTTCCAGGGTTTCTGGCTGCAGGCACCGCTTTCGGTGCTGCGGGGGCGGATCGAAGCCCGGCAGAATGACGCCTCAGACGCCACTCTTGCCGTTTTGCAAGCCACCGCCGCGCGCGATTGCGGGCCCATCGACTGGGCCTGTTTGGACGCCACCGCCGATGCCGAGGCCCAAGCCCGCAAGATGCTGCTGGACGCACCCCCTGCCGCTTCGCCATAACGGCCGCTCACAAGGCTCGAGGGAGACAAACATGGCATTCCGTCGACTGCTGGTGCCGCTGACCGGCACCGCCGCGGGCGAAGCCGCCATCGCGACCGCGCTGCTGACAGCGCGCATCTGGGGCGCGCATGTGCATTGCCTGCATGTGCGGGTGGATGCGCGCGATGTCGCACCATTGGCGGGTGAAGGCCTCTCGGGCGCGATGATCGAGGAGATGATGGCCGCCACCGAACGCGAATCCGGCGAGCGCGCCAACCGCGTGAAGGCGCTGTTCGACCGTATGGCCGGCGCCCTGGGCGATGTGACCTTGGCGGATAGCGCCGAGGTGGCGAATAAGACAGATGGCGTCACCCTCTCCTTCGAGAGCATTGCCGGGCGGGAAGAGGATGTGGTGGCGCAGCAATCGCGCCTCTATGACCTGGCCGTGGTGCCGCATCCGGAGGCCGATGAGGATGTCTCCTCCTCCGATGCGCTGCATGCCGTGCTGTTCGATTCCGGCCGGCCGGTGCTGATCGCGCCGCGTAAAGCGCCCACCTCCATCGGCACGCGCATCTGCTGCGCCTGGAATGGCACGGCCGAGAGTGCCGCCGCCATGGCCGCAGCCCTGCCCTGGCTGCATCAGAGCAATGCCTGCCGCGTGCTCTATGCCGATGAATATCAGCGCCGCGGGCCGAAGGTGGAGGGCATCATGTCCTATCTGCATTGGCATGGCGTGGATGCCGGCAGCCAGATGTTCAAGCCGGCCAATAAGGATGTTGGCGCTGGGCTGCTGGCGGCGGTGGCCGATTACAATGCCGATCTGCTCTGCATGGGCGCCTATAGCCATTCGCGCATCCGCCAGCTGATCCTGGGCGGCGTCACCCGGCATGTGCTGGAGAAGAGCGAGATTCCCGTCCTGATGTGTCGGTGATTCTGGTTCGGCCGGCGCGCGAGCACCTGCCGGCCTATTGGGCGGCCTTGGAGCGCGGCTGGTCACCAGACCTGATCACCCCGCGCGAGACGGCTTTGCATGAACTGCGCTTCATCGCCGAGGACCCCGACGGCTTTCTCGACGCCCTCGATGACCCAACGGCGAAAAACGGCCCGGTGAGATGTCCAGATGGCAGCACCAGGCCGCGCCTGCCCAGCTTTCGGCGTTGGATGTGGGATGGCGGGTTCTGTGGCGCGATCGATTTTCGCTGGCAGCACGGCACGCCGGCGCTGCCGGAGCATATTCTGGGGCATATCGGCTATCATGTGGTGGCTTGGAAACGCCGTCAGGGTATCGCCACCCAGGCCCTGGGGCTGATGCTGCGGGAGATTGCGCCGCTGGGGCTGCCCTATGTCGAGGTGACGACAGAGCCGGGGAATACCGGCTCCATCGCGGTGATCGCGGCCAATGGCGGGGTTTTTGTTGAGACCTTCACCAAGCATGCCACATATGGTGGCGGGGCAGGGCTGCGGTATCGCATCGCGCAGCACAGCCATCAAACGCAGCAGGACATACCTCCAACATGATCGACATCAGGCCCTTTAACACCCTCGGCGCGGCGGATTTCGGCTGGCTGAAGGCCAAGCACCATTTCTCCTTCGGCCATTATCGTGACCCCGCGCGCGACCATTGGGGCAATCTGCGCGTGTGGAATGATGATGAGATCGCCCCGGGCAAGGGCTTTGCGCCGCACCCGCATCGCGACATGGAAATCATCACCTATGTCCGCCAGGGCGCCATCACCCATCGCGACAATATGGGCAATGAGGGCCGCACTGAGGCGGGCGACGTGCAGATCATGTCTGCTGGCACCGGCGTGGTGCATAGCGAGTATAATCTCGAAGCCGATACCACCAAAATCTTCCAGATCTGGATTATGCCTGACCGCATCGGCGCCACGCCGAATTGGGGGGCCAAGACCTTCCCTAAGGCGGCGCGCGAGGCCGGCTTCGAGGTGCTGGCCAGCGGCCGTGATGGTGATCTGGGCGCGCTGCCGATCAACGCCGATGCGGCGGTGATGGCCACGACGCTCAGCCCCGGCCAGACCCTTATCCAACCCCTCGCACCGGGGCGCGTGGCCTATCTGGTGCCCGCCCGTGGCAGTGTGACGGTGAATGGCGTGACACTGAACCCGCGGGACGGGGCGGCGATCCGTGACGAGGCGGAGCTGCGCATCATTGCCGAGGACGAGGCCGAATTGGTGATGGTGGAAGCCGCTGGCTGATCCGACCCGAACGGGTCTTGCCACCGGCACGGGCTTGCCCCAACTCGGGGCGCATGAGCATTGCGATCATCGGCGCCGGCATGGCCGGCATTTCCTGCGCCCGGGCGCTGCGTGAGGCGGGGCGCCAGGTGGTGCTCTTCGATAAGGGCCGCGCCGTTGGCGGCCGAATGGCCACCAAGCGCATGGCGCTGGGCGAGGCGACCATCCGCATCGATCATGGCGCGCAATACATCACCGCGCGGGATGGAGGCTTCGCTTCGCTGCTGCAGGGCCAGGCTGTCGCCCCCTGGCCGGAGGCGGGGCGATTTGTGCCGCTGCCCGTCATGTCGGCCCTGCCACGGGCGCTGGCCCAGGGGCTGGATATCCAGCTTGGCCGGCATGTCTCGGCGCTGCGCCGCCAGGGCGGGCAATGGGTGATCGAGCACCTGCCGGCCGATGCCGTGCGCCCCGGCCGCCCGTTGCCGGACCTTGCACCAGAGGCCACCGGCCCCTTCGATGCCGTGGCGGTGGCACTGCCCGCCCCCCAAGCCGCCCCCCTGCTGCAACCGGTGGCGCCCGCCCTCGCTGCCGCGCTGGAGGCGGTGGAATACGCCCCCTGCTGGACCTGGCTTGCGGTGTTCGCCGCGCGGCTCGACCTGCCTGACATCCTGCGGCCAGAGACCGGGCCAATCGGCTGGGCGGCGCGCAACAATGCCAAGCCGGGCCGCGAGGCGCAGGAGGCCTGGGTGGTGCAGGCCGGCCCGGAATGGTCACGCGCCCATCTTGAGGACAAGGCGGGGGATGTGGCGGCGGGCTTGCGCGCCGCACTCGGCGCCCCGGCACCTCTCACCGAGGTCACCCATCGCTGGCGCTATTCCCTGGTGGAGCGCGCCCTGGGCCTTCCCTGCCTATGGGATGGCGCGGCCGGGCTTGGCCTCGCTGGGGATTATTGCCTGGAGGGGCGGGTGGAGGCGGCCTTTCTCTCCGGTCAGGCGCTGGCGCGGGCCATGATGGCATGAATATCCAACTCCCCCGCCCCGCCCATGCGCATGATCTGGAGGCGGCGCGCGAGGCCGCCTTCGCCCTGCTGGCGCGCGGCGCGGCCGATAGGCGCAGCCCCATTCACACGCCAAACCTGGCCACCATCGGCGCCGATGGCGCGCCCAGGCTGCGCACCCTGGTGCTGCGCAGCTTTGACCCCGCCAGCCGGAGCCTGCGCCTGCACACCGATCGACGCAGCGAAAAAGCGGCAGAAATCATCGCCGAGCCGCGCGTTTGCCTGCATGGCTATGACCCTGAGCAGCGCATCCAGCTTCGCCTGCAATGCCTGGCCAGCCTGCATTGCGATGACGCTGTGGCCGAGGCCGGCTGGAATGCGAGCCGCGATTTCTCCCGCATGTGCTATGCCATCACCCCAGGCCCCGGCCACCCCGCCGCAGCGCCACCACCGGCACCCACCGATGCGGTGTCAGGACGGGAGAATTTTGCGGTGATCCAACTGGTCTTCAACGAGATGGAATGGCTTTGGCTGGCCGCCGATGGCCATAGGCGGGCGCGCTTCACCTGGGGCAGCCAGCCCATTGCCACCTGGCTTGTGCCATGAACCCCGCCACCATCAGCGCCGAGATCATCCGCCAGGTTGAGGCGCGCGGCCCGGGCAAGAGCATCTGCCCCAGCGAAGTCGCCCAGGCGCTCGCCCCCGACAGCTGGCGCGGCCTGCTCACCCTGGTGCGCCAGGCTGCCGCCGCCCTGGCCGCCGAGGGCCAGATTGACATATTGCGCAAGGGCAAGCCTGTGGCGCCCGAGGATATGCGCGGCGTCATCCGCCTCGCCATTCGCCAGAAGGAGCCTGAATGACCTCGATCACCGCCCTGCTCAGCCGTGGCGCCGCCGGGTTGGAGGCCGCCAGCCCGCTGGAATTCGCCTCCCTCGTGCTGCCGCGCTCGCCCAATACCTGCCTGGCCGCGCCGGGCTGGCATCCTGGTTTCAAGCATCTGGAAACCCCAATCTACCCGGTCTCCACCGCCCGGCTTTTTGCGGTGCTGGGCCAGGTTGCAGGGGAATTTCCCCGCACCCATCCGCGAGGCAATTGGCCAGAGCGGCATCAGGCGCAATGGGTGGAGCGCAGCCAGATCATGAACTACCCCGACATCATCGTGGCCGAGGTGGTGGCCGCGCCCAATGGCGGGGCAGGGCTGTTCCTCTATTCGCACAGCCTGTTCGGCTGGTCCGATATGGGGGTGAACCGGGCGCGGGTGGATCGCTGGCTGGCGGCCTTGATGCGCGCGGCCTGAAGGATCAGTCGCGCCGGGCGCGCGTCTCGGCGTGACGCAGCAGGAATTCGCGGCCCAGCTTCACCCGCGGCGTGCCATCATATTCGACGATATCGGCGGTGGCGTAGGTCTCGCTCCAGATATCGGGGATGAAGCTGCCGGTGCCCACGACATCAACCGGTGCGCGCGCCTCGGCCATCACCCGGCACTTGCCCACGCCAAAGCCCGAGGAGGCGACGATGCGCACGGCGGAAAACCCAGCCGCATCCAGCGCCTCGCGCACACGCCAGACGGCGGCGGCGGAAACCCCGGTGCCCACGAGGTGGCGCAGCTCCGTCTCGCTGCGGTAGCGGCGCACCGCAGCCGGGGCGTGGCGTTCCAGCACGGCGTAGCTTTCCGCCGGGTCCAGCCCTTCCAGGAAGCGGCCGCCATGGGTGTCGAGGCGCAGCGCCATGCGGCCTGCGGCGGCAAGGGCGGCAAAGCGGTGGCACACCTCCAGCCCATCCGTTACCTCACGGCCGAAATAATCCACCAGCACGGTCAGCCCCTCATCGGGGAAGGTCGTATGGAACATTTCTGCCGCGCGCAGGGTGCTGCCGGCATAGCCGATGAGCGCATGCGGCATGGTGCCGCGCCCGGCATTCTCGCCAAACCAATGCGCCGTGCCATTGGTGGCATTGCCCACAAAGCCCTTAGCACCCTCGCGCTGCGCCGCCCGGCTGCCCACGCTGGCGGCATAGGCCATCATATCCTGCATCTCGGCCCCGGCGCAGTGCCGGGCGTCCATCGCCAGGAAGGCGGATTGCGGCAGTTCCAGGCTCATCTGATAGGCGTTATGCGCCGCCACACAGGCCGCGCCGAGCTTTTGCAGATACAGCGTCTCCAGATCCGCCAGCTTGGCGAAGGAGCCGGTGAGGTAGAGCAGCGGGTCACCCGCGCCGACCCATTCGCCCTCCTCATGCACCAATTCGATATCGAAGGCCGTGCCGCGCTCGGCCGCCACGGCGCGCAGCCAATCCACCGCGATGCGCGGCGCCGAAATCACCGGCCGGCGAAGGAACACCGCATAGGTCACCCGCACATCGCCAAATTTCTCGACGATGCTGCGGGTGCGGTTGAAATAGACATCGGTGCGATCAGCGATCGCCCGATCGGTGATACCGCTCATTCGGCGGCGCGCGCCGGACGTTCCATGCCCACCCGCCGCGCCTTCAACTCCTCCGCAATCAGGAAGGAGAGCTCCAGCGACTGCTCGGCATTCAGCCGTGGGTCGCAGAAGGTGGCGTAATTCTCGCTCAGATTGGCGGCGGTGAGGCGATGGGCGCCGCCCACGCATTCCGTCACATCCAAGCCGGTCATCTCAACATGCACACCACCCGCCACCGTGCCCTCAGCGGCATGCACGTCAAAGAAGCCGCGCACCTCATCGAGGATCGCATCGAAGCTGCGGGTCTTATAGCCCGCCTGGGTGGTGGTGTTGCCGTGCATGGGGTCGCACAGCCAGACCACATTGCAGCCGGCATCGCGCACGGCACGGACCAGCGGCGGCAGTTTCTCGCCCACTTTCCCAGCCCCCATGCGGCTGATCAGGGTGAAGCGGCCCTTCTCATTGGCCGGGTTGAGCTGCTGGCACAGCGCAACCAGCTCGCCCGCCTCCATGGTGGGCCCCACCTTCATGCCGATCGGGTTCGCCACGCCGCGCAAAAATTCCACATGCGCGCCATCGGGCTGGCGCGTGCGGTCGCCAATCCAGAGGAAATGCGCCGAGCAGGCGTAATGCTTGCCGATATGGGTGGAGCTGAGCCGGGTCAGCGCCTGCTCATAGGGCAGCAGCAGCGATTCATGGCTGGTGTAGAAGGCGGTCTCGCGGATTTGCGGCGCATTCTCGCTGTTCATGCCGCAGGCGGCCATGAAGTTCAGCGTCTCATCAATGCGCTGGGCCAGGCCCTCATATTGCGCGGTGAGCGGCGAGCGGCCGACGAAATCGAGGTTCCAGCGATGCACCTGATGCAAATCGGCATAGCCGCCGGTGGCGAAGGCGCGCAGCAGGTTCAGCGTGGAGGCCGATTGCAGATAGGCGAATTCCATCCGGGCGGGGTCCGGCATGCGGGCCTCGGGCGTGAATTCGGCGCCATTGATGATGTCACCGCGATAGCTGGGCAGGGTCACATCGCCCTGTTTTTCCACATCGCTCGAGCGCGGCTTGGCGAATTGCCCGGCCATGCGGCCCAGCTTCACCACCGGCACCGTGGCGCCGAAGGTCAGCACCACCGCCATTTGCAGCAGCACGCGAAACGTGTCGCGAATGGCATCGGTGCGGAATTCGGAAAAGCTCTCGGCGCAATCGCCGCCCTGCAGGACAAAGGCGCGGCCATCGCCGGCCCGGCCCAGCTCGGCCTTCAGCCGCTCGCATTCGCCGGCAAAAACCAGCGGCGGAAAGCGGCCAAGTTTTTGTTCCATCGCGGCCAGGGCCGCGCTGTCCGGATAGTCAGGGACCTGCCGTATCGGCATGTCACGCCAGCTGGACGGGGTCCATGCGCGTGCCATTGGTTTCTCTCCGCTCATTAACGCTGGGCAGAATATGGCGGAATGGTGTCGGGCGCTACTGTGCCTCCCCTACAACCCGGGTGCGGGTGCGCAGGGTGACGAATTCCTCTGCCGCGGTGGGGTGAATGCCGATGGTGCGGTCAAAATCCTGCTTGGTCGCGCCCATCGCCACGGCAATGCCGATACCCTGCATGATCTCGGCCGCATCCTCGCCCAGCATATGCGCGCCCAGGATTGTCTGGCTGGCCTGATCGACCACGAGCTTCATCGTGGTCTTGCGACCCTGCCGCTTGCTGATGGT
>Ga0214917_10001599_pt1 | contig 28965 bp, 23 predicted proteins | sample LL_1208_BB_MetaG_FD_177983 | JGI IMG/M metagenome (GOLD analysis project Ga0214917, IMG submission 177983) | Freshwater microbial communities from Lake Lanier, Atlanta, Georgia, United States - LL_1208_BB | ecosystem: Environmental > Aquatic > Freshwater > Lake | place: USA: Georgia | collected... | reverse complement strand
TGCCCTTGCCGGAAACCCACCGGCCTGTATCCTTAGGGGCTCGAATTCACCGTATTTCCGCCCCCCGTTGAGTGATCCCGTGGCACGTTCCTGTCAGGTTTGCGGCAAAGGTTTTTCGATCGGCAATCAGGTGACGATCCGCGGGAAGGCGAAGTACCTTGGCGGTGTCGGCACGAAGATCACCGGCATCACGAAGCGGAAGTTCAAGCCGAACCTGCAGCGGATCCGCGTGACCGTGGGCAACGGCACCAACTCGACCCTCCTCGTGTGCACGCAGTGCATCAAGGGGGGCAGCGTCACGAAGCTCGTGAAGCAGAAGCCGTTCCGCCTGCCCTCCACCGACGGGGCTGCCAAGCCTGTCGCCGAAGAAGCGGTGCCGTCGGGGCCGCGTGCCCGTCCGTAGGACCGCCATGAGCCTTTCCCGACAGGATGTCGCCAAGGTCGGCCTGCTGTCGCGGCTCGCGCTCTCCGAGGCGGAACTCGACAGCCTGACGGGCGAACTCTCGAAGATCGTCGGCTTCGTCTCGCAGCTCGAGGAGATCGACACGGCCTCCGTGGCCCCGCTGGCGCATCCGCTCGATTCGCAGAACGTGTTTCGCGACGATGTCGTGAAGCCCTCGCTCACCACCGCCCAGGCGCTGCAATCCGCGCCGCGACATGACGGCGAATGCTTCCTCGTGCCCGCCGTGCTCGGCGAGTCGGGGGCCGCCTGACCCGATCGGCCCGCACGCCGTCTCCGCCTCTTCGACCTTCCTCCCAGCCTCCGCCCGCCCAGCCATGCAGCCGCTTCAGCTTTCGGCCACTGACCTGGTGGCCGCCGTCCACCGCGGCGATGTCACGGCAGTCGAATGCGTCGAGGCATTTCTCGCCCGCACGGCGGCGGCCAACGGCACGCTCAACGCCTTTCTGACGATCGATCGTGACGGTGCGCTCGCCCGTGCCGCCGAGATCGATGCCCGTCGCAAGGCCGGCAAGCCGCTCGGGCCGCTCGCCGGCCTGCCGATCGGCGTGAAGGACGCACTCTGCACGGCCGACCTGCCCACGACCTGCGCCTCGAAGATGCTCGCCGGCTTTCGGCCCCCCTACGACGCCGAAGTCGTGGCTCGCCTGCGGCGGGCCGATGCCGTGATCATCGGCAAGACGAACATGGACGAGTTCGCGATGGGCGGGTCGAACGAGAACTCAGCCTTCGGCCCGGTGCGGAACCCGTGGGATACCACCCGCACGCCCGGCGGCTCCAGCGGCGGCTCGGCCGCCTGCGTGGCGGCCGACATGGCCCCGGTCGCAATCGGCTCCGACACCGGCGGCTCGATCCGCCAGCCCGCGGGGCTGTGCGGAATCACGGGGCTCAAGCCGACCTACGGTCGCATCAGCCGTCGTGGACTCGTGGCCTTCGCCTCGAGCCTCGATCAGATCGGGCCGATGGCCCGCTCGGCAGCCGACTGTGCCCTCGTGATGGAAACGATCGCGGGGCACGACCCGGGGGACTCGACCTCGATCGCGGGCGACGCGCCGGCCTACACCCGCTCGCTGGAGAAGCCGCTGACCGGCCTGCGGATCGGCCGCGTGGCGGCGCACTTCGCCGAAGGGCTCGATCCCGAGGTGGCGAAGGGCGTCGATGAGGCGTTCGCCGCGTTCAAGGCGGCCGGCGCCACGGTGCACGAGGTCGAACTGCCGCATGCGAAGTATGGCATTCCGACCTACTACCTCGTGGCCCCGTGCGAGGCATCCAGCAATCTGGCGAGATACGACGGAGCCCACTATGGCCACCGGGCCGAGCCCGGAAAGGGCCACCGGGCCGAGCCCGGAAAGGGCCACCGGGCCGAGCATTCAGGCAGCGACGGTTTCGAGTCGCCGCTCGTCGAGATGTATTGCCGCAGCCGAGCCGAGGGCTTCGGCCCCGAGGTGAAGCGGCGGATCATGCTCGGCACCTACGCCCTCTCGTCGGGCTACTACGACGCCTACTACGCGAAGGCACTGCGGGTGCGGCGGCTCATCCGCCAGGACTATCTCGACGCCTTCCAGCATGTCGATCTCATCGGCGGCCCCGTGTCACCGACCGCCGCATTCAAGCTCGGCGAAAAGACGAACGATCCCCTCGCCATGTATCTCGTCGACATGTACACCGTCGGCACCAACCTGGCCGGCATCGGCGGCATCTCGTTCCCGTGCGGATTCACCGCCGGCGGCCTGCCGATCGGATTCCAGTTGCAGGGCCCCGCGCTCGCCGAGCCGCTGCTGCTCAATGCCGCCGATCGATTCCAGCGGCTCACCGACTGGCACCTCCGTCGCCCCAAGCCCATCGCCTGACGCCTCGCCATGACCGCCGCCGCCCCCGCCGCCGCGCCCTACACGACCGTCATCGGCCTGGAGGTGCATGTCCAGCTCCAGACGCAGACGAAGCTCTTCTGCGGCTGCCCGACCACGTTCGGCGCCCCGCCCAACACGCAGGTCTGCCCGACGTGCCTCGGCCTGCCCGGCTCGCTGCCGGTGATGAACCGCCACGCCTTCGACCTCGCCGTGCGGTCGGCGCTCGCCCTCAACTGCACGATTGCCCCGTTCACGAAGTGGGATCGCAAGAACTACTTCTACCCCGACCTGCCCAAGGGCTATCAGATCAGCCAGTACGACCTGCCGTTTTCGTCCGACGGCTGGCTGGAGGTGGTCGATCCGAAGGGGGCGTTCGCGCGGAAGGTGGGGATCATCCGCGTGCACCTCGAGGAGGACGCGGGCAAGAGCATGCACGACGAGGCCGCGGGCACGGCCGACACCCGCATCGACCTGAATCGTGCGGGCACGCCTTTGTGCGAGATCGTGAGCCAGCCCGACCTGCGTTCGCCCCAGGAGGCCAGGGCCTGGCTCAACGAACTGAAGCTGCTGCTCGTCTACCTCGGCGTGAGCGACTGCAACATGCAGGAGGGGAGCCTGCGGGTCGATGCCAACGTCAACCTCCACATTCCGGTGGCGGGGCAGGGGGGGGCGGCCGATCGGATCGCCAAGACGCCGATCGTCGAGATCAAGAACATGAACTCGTTCCGCTCCGTGGAGCGGGCCCTCGCCTACGAGGCCGCACGGCAGTGGGAGGAGTGGCAGGCCACGGGCACCGAGATGGGCAAGATGCCCAAGCAGACCCGCGGCTGGGACGATCCCGCCGGCATCACCCGGCCGCAGCGGCAGAAGGAGGAGTCGAGCGACTATCGCTACTTCCCCGAGCCGGACCTCGTGCCCGTGACCGTATCGGAGGCCGACATCGCCGCCGCCCGGGCCGCGATGGGCGAGCCGCCGGCAGTGCTGCGGACGGCGCTGGAGTCGAAGTGGAAGATCTCCGCCTACGACGCCGACGTGCTCGTGAACCAGGGCCGCGACCTCGTGGCCTACTTCGAAGACCTCGCGACGCGGGTGGGCGAGGGCAAGGTGGCGAGCAACTGGATGCAGCAGGACGTGCTCCGGACGCTCAACGAGCGTGGCGGAACGATCGCCGAGTTTCCCGTGCGGCCCGAGCACGTGGCCGACATCATCGCGCGGATCGCCGCCGGTGAATTCGACACGAGCCGCGGCCGCGAGATATTCGCCGAAGTGCTCGCCTCCGGAAAGCCGGTGGCCGACGTCGTGGCTGCGATGGGCATCGCCGCGGTGAGCGACGACGAGCTCGTCACGCTCTGCAAGGAGCTGCTCGCCGCCAACCCCAAGATCGTGGCCGACGTGCAGGGGGGCAAGGAGCAGGCGGCCGCCGGCCTCATCGGCCAGGCCAAGAAGAAGAACCCCAACGTGAATCCCGGCAAGGTCCGGCAGATGTGCCTCGACCTGATCCGCGGGATGTAGCATTCGACGGCGGTGCCCGCATGTCCCGCATCGTCACGCTCACGACCGACTTCGGCACGGGTTCGGACTACGTCGCGGAACTGAAGGGGAGGCTCCTGCACGCCCGGTCGCCGGTCACGCTCGTGGATATCGCCCACGATCTTCCGCCGCACGACATTCGCGCCGCCGCCCGGCTCGTCGGCCAGGCCTGCTTCGCCTTCCCGCCGGACACGCTGCATCTCGTCGTCGTGGACCCGGGCGTGGGCACGAACCGCCGGCTCGTCTGGGCACGCCTCGGTGATCAGGAGTTTCTCTGCCCCGACAACGGCGTGCTGAGCTACGCGTTGCGACGAACGCCGCTGGTCAAGGCCAGGACGCTCCATGTCGCGGCCACCGCTTCGGCCACGTTCCACGGCCGCGACGTGCTCGCTCCCGCGGCCGTGCAGCTGCTGGATGGCGACCACCCGGACGCGCTGGGATCTCGGCTCGCGAGCCCGATCTCCATCGAGTGGCCCGAGCCGCGCGAGACGGAGGCGGGCCTCGAGGGCGAAGTCATTCACATCGACACGTTCGGCAATCTCGTGACGAACCTGCCCGCCGCACTCTGGCCGCGAGTCGAGGCAGCGGGGGGGGTCGTCGTCGGCCCGCTCCGGGTGACGACGCTCGTCCGCACCTACGGAGACGCCGCCCCGGGCACCGTCGTCGCCCTCGTCGGCTCCCACGGCTTCGTCGAAGCGGCCGTCGTCGAGGGCCACGCCGCCGACCGGCTTGCCGCCCACGTCGGCATGGCGGTGGGCATCGAGCCATCTCCAAACAAGCCTTGAGCGCAGGCGCGGCGATTCCGCGACGGAACCGATCCCCCGGCCCCCGCCTGGGGGCTTTCATTGGACGATCGCCGCCCCGGTACACTCGCGGCATGCTTTCACCCGAGCAGCTCCGGTATTGGGATCGTCATCATGTTTGGCATGCGTTCACGCAGATGCAGGAGTACGACCCGCTCCTGATCGAGCGGGGCGAGGGCGCCTGGCTCATCGACACCGACGGCAACCGCTACCTCGACGGGTCGGCGAGCATGTGGTGCGCCATCCACGGCCACCGGCATCCGCGGCTCGACGCGGCCCTGCAGTCCCAGCTCACGAAGGTCGCCCACACCACGAACCTCGGCCTTTCGAACCCCACGACGGTCGAGTTCGCCCGCCGGCTCGCCCACGTCGCGCCTCCGGGGCTCGACCGGGTGTTTTTCACGGGCGACGGCTCGAGCGCCATCGAGACGGCGCTCAAGATGGCGTTTCAATACTGGCTGCAGGCCGAGCCGCCACGATCGGGCCGCACGCGGTTCATCGCGATCGGCGAGGCCTATCACGGCGACACGCTCGGCGCGATCGGTGTCGGCGGCGTCGATCGCTTCACGGCGATGTTCGCCCCGCTCACGTTCGAAGCGATCCGCCTGCCGTCGCCGGGGGGCCCATGCCCCGCCACGGGCCGGCCGGCGCCGCCGCTGAGCGACGCGCTGGCGAATGTCGAGCGGGCGCTCGTCGCCCACGCCGGCGAGGTGGCAGCCATCATCATGGAGCCGCTCATGCAGGCTGCGGCCGGGATGTACGTCCATCCGCCCGGATTCCTGCGCGGCGTGGCGGAACTCGCCCGCCGGCACGACGTGCTCCTGATTCTCGACGAGGTGGCCGTCGGCTTCGGCCGCACGGGCACGATGTTTGCCTGCCAGCAGGAGGACGTGGCCCCCGACCTTCTCTGCCTCGCAAAGGGGCTGACAGCCGGCTACCTGCCGATGGCCGCCACGCTCGCCACCGCGCGAATCTGGAACGCCTTCCTCGGCAGCCACACCGACCGCCGCACGTTCTTCCACGGCCACACCTATGGCGGCAACCCGCTCGCGGCCGCCGTCGGCATCGCCTCGCTCGACATCTTCCGCGACGAGCGAACGCTCGAATCGCTCCCGCCGAAAATCGAGCGGCTGCGGGAGCATGCGACGCGGATCGCCGCGCTGCCGCACGTCGGTGCGGTGCGTCAGAGCGGGCTGGCCGCCGGCTTCGACCTCGTCGCCGACAAGGCGACCGGCACGCCCTATCCCTGGCAGGAAAAGCGCGGCATGCGGGCCTGCCTCGCCGGCCGGCTGCACGGCGCCCTGCTGCGGCCGCTCGGCGACGTGGTCGTGGTCTGGCCGCCGCTGTCGATTTCGCTCGCCGAACTCGATGTGTTGCTCGAGGCGACCGCCGCCGGCATCACGGCCGCGACGAGCGGCTAGACCCGGTTCGGCTTTGGTGTAGCGGCGGCTACGGGGCGGCAAAAGTCTCGTCGCGTGGGCCGCAGCGGCCCACTGCTCCTCGAGCGTTCGCCGACCCCTCGCCTACGTCCACCGGTTTGCCAAGTCGTCGCTCCAGCTACCTTGAATCCGCTCTAGCGGTCGCGGGTGGCACCGCTCTGCCGGCACCAAACTGTCGCCTGGCCTCGGCGGCATTGACGATGCCCACGCTGGTCGCATAGCCTGCTCGATGGTCAGAGGGGGGGAGACACCCATTGACACCGACGTTGTCAACGGGGAGTTGCCCCGTAAAGTTCCCAGGAATCGTCTCGGGTTTTGCCCTGGATCGTGGTCGGCGGGTTTTGCTGCGGCCGCCGCTGTGTCGGCCTCCCGTCGCGTTGATGGCCTGTCTTTTATGGAGGTTCCTATGACTGCTCTGCTTTTTGCGGCGGCCGACGCCGCGGCTGTCTCGATGGACTTCGGTCGGGCGCAGGCGGGAGGCACGCTCCTCCAAACCCTGACGCTGTATCTGTTTTTTGCCGGCACCGTCGCCATGGGCGCGGGAGCCCTCTACTTCTTCCTGCTTCGCGAAGACGTCGATCCCGAGTACCGCAGCACGATGGTCGTGGCCGGGTTGGTCTGTGCGATCGCCTGCTTTCACTACTACAAGATGACGGGCGTCTACCAGTCGGGCCTCGGCTTCCCGACGGCCTTGCGATACGTCGACTGGCTGTTCACCACGCCCCTGCTGCTCGTCAAGTTTCCGCTCTTGCTGCGGCTCGGCGAGCGGGGCACGAAGTTTTTCTGGCAGCTCGTGGCACTCGACGTGGCGATGATCGTCACGGCCTTCATCGCCGAGACCTCCCCCATCGATTCGCAGCGGTGGTGGACGTTCTTCCTCGTGTCCTGCGGCTTCGAACTCCTGATCGTCGGCGTGCTCTTCGTCTCGCTCGGTCAGGCCATCGCGGCGGCACCGGCCCCATTGGCCAGGGCGCTGCACACGATGCGGCTGTTCGTCCTGATCGGCTGGGCGATCTACCCGATCGGATTCCTGATGGCCCGGGCGGGAGCCGGTGAGTATCGTGAGATCATCTACAACGTCGCCGACGTCATCAACAAGGTCGGTTTCGGTCTCGTCGCCTACCAGGGCATCAAGGCGATGAGCCACGGCTCGGAGCGGCGCGCGGCCCACTGATGCTTTCGGCCCCGTGCTCCACCCGACCGTCCCGCGGGCGGGTGGAGCACGGTCAGGGGAGTCCACGCATGCACTCGGCACCAGCCGCCACCGGTGCGGAGGCCATCTCCCGACTGGCCTTCGATCAGGCGCCCCTGGCCTGCCTCGCCGTGCCCGTGGTCGTCACCGTGTTGACGGGCCCGGACTGGTCGGAGCAGGCCGGCCCGCTCCCGTGGCTCGTATCGCTGGTACTCGTCGGACTCCCCCACGGCGCCGCCGACCTCGCCGTCAGCCGCACCGCATGGCGGGGCTGGCGGCTCGTGGGTGTGTGGTGCGGCTATCTCGCTGCGATGATCGTGGTCACCGCCGGCTTCACGGCCGCCCCGACGGTCACGCTGGCCCTGTTCGCCTGCCTGAGCGCCTGGCATTTCGGTCATGCCGAAACCACGACGGCCCTGTGGCCGCAGCAGCCACCAGGGCCCGCGGCGCTGGCGTCGGGATGTGCCGTCCTGGCGGCACCACTCTGCGCGTGGCCCGCGGAGACGGCTGACGTCGCCCGCAGGCTCCTCGTGTTGACGGCGGCCGGGCATGCCGTCTCTCCGGAACAGGTTCGAGTGCTCGGATGCCTCCTCGGGCTGCTCGCCGTCCTCGCCATCGGCTGGACACTGCTGCTCGGATGCCGTGACCGACTGCCGAGGACGCTCGGCCACGTCGGCCTGCTCGCGGCCCTCGGCGGCCTCACGCACCCGTTGTTTTCGGTCGGACTCTCGTTTCTCGTCTGGCATGCCTGGCGCCAGATGAAGCCGCTGGCGGTGGAGATGACCGGCGCCGAACCGGAGTCATGGCGAAGTCTCGGGGCCGCCGTCCTCAGGATCCATGCCGCCGCGCTGCCACTGCTCCTGCCGGCATGGGCGGCCCTCGGCACGGCATGGTGGGCCTGGTCCCCGACGCACTCGCTCGGAGATCTCGCCATCCTCTCGATCGGTGGCTATCTCGTCGTCACTCCGGCTCACGAACTGCTCGGCGACCTGCGGCCAGGGGCATCGTCGCTGCGTCGCCGCGGCTACTGCACGACCGACTTGCTGCCTTCGGTCGAGCCGCCGATCGGGGCGCCGGCGGGCAGCGGGCGGCCGGCCGTCGGGATGTCGAGCCGGTGGAGTTCCTCGCGAACCTGTCGATAGGCGGCGAAGCTGTCCGGGTAGCACCAGAGCGTGATCGTCGTCTCCGGCTTGGCACCCGAGAGCACCCGGCGGAACCGCGAGCCCGACTGCAGGGCGTCGTCGATCGTCTCGCCGTAGGCCTCGTCGGCGGGCCGCACCACCCACTCCCGCGAACGGATCAGCACCTGGCCGCGGGCCTGGTCGATCTTGGCCTCGATCACGTAGTCGAGCGTGAACCCCTGCTCGGGGCCGACGCTCTCGATCCGCGAGGCCAATTGGGCGATCGGCCCGGAGTGTCGCTGGGTGTGTTGTTTCGCGAGCTGGAACAGTTCCTCGAGCGGGATGTAGGCGATCCGCCCCCCCGCGATCCGAAAGTGCATCTCTTCGCCATTCACCGTGCGGCCGATCGGCGTGGGATAGGCCAGGATCTCATGCGCATCCCGGGGTGCCGTGGCCAGCGCCTCGGCCTCCTGTTGCACGCGGCCGATCTCGTCCTCGAGGGCCCGCCGCCGCGCCCGCTGCGCCGCGGCGGCGACGCCGGCCGCCTCACCCTCCTCCTTGCGGCGTTCGAGCATGGCCTTCGCCGCGGAAACGGCCGTCGTGAGCTGGAGCCGGGCGTCGGCCGCATACGCCGCCGCCGTGGCCACCGTGCGGGCCTGCGTCTGCAGTTCGTCGATCTCGCTCTCCGTCGATGCCGCCGTCTCGGCGAGCTTCCGCACCTCCCGCTCGAGCGGCTCGTTGTCCACGACGGCGGGAGGCGGCGCGAGCACGATCCGTTGGACGCGGCCCCCGACCACCATCACGAGGATGATCAGGATGCCGACGATGTTGGTGACGACGTCGAGAAACGAGTCCTGCCCGGCGTCGCTGATCTCGACCGGCTTGTATCGTGCCATCGCATGCTCTCCGTGATCGAGAAACCTGTCCGGCCGGCGGCGTCATTCGACGGGCACGACGGCAGACGCCTGGCGCACCGGTGGCAGCGGCCGAACGACGTTCTGGTCGCCCTTCCGCCGGGTGTCGAGGCCGCTGTCGGCGAGCAGCCGCTCGAGATCCTCGCGTCGGCCGCGGCCGTCCGGCGTTTCCGAGAGGACGAGTTCGGGCCGCCAATACATCCTGTCGCCCGCGATTCCCCAGCCACTCACCTTCGTGTGCACGGCCTGCACGAGCAGATCGATCGAGTCGACGGTGTGGACGCCGACCGGAATCCGGGTCTCAACCCGATTGCTGCCGTCGGCCAGGAGCCGGAACTCGTTGGCGGTGCACTCCAGCCGGATCGGCCGCGTGATGGGAATCGGGCGATCGTGCGTGGCCAGGCTCGCCCAGTTGCTGCCACGTCGCCCGGCAAGTGAGCCGCCCGCCGCCGAAGACGCCGACACCGACGCGCCGCCGCCGCTCTGGGGCAGTCCTGGCATCGACGGCCCCGAGCCTCCGCCGCCCGTCGCCCCCGCAGCGGCCGATCCCTCTCCGCCTCCACCCCCGGAGCCGCTGCGACCGACGGCCGCAGTCGCGCCATTTCCCGGAGCCTGTTGTCCGTCACCGCCCACGGCGCCGCCGGCAGTCGCGCCGCCGGCAGTCGCACCACCAGCAGCCGCGTCGCCGGTCGCCGCGTCGCCGGCGGCAGTCGAGCCGCCGGCTGCTGCCAAGCCACCGACGCCGGTCGCATCACCGCCAGCATCTGGTGCAGCCGTGGCATAAAACTTCGACGGCCCGGAGTACCGGTCGCCGAGCGTGGATGTCGCGGCAGTCGATCCGCCGCCAAGGTCGCCACCAGGCGCACCGCCCGAGCCGGGCTGGCCGGTGCCCAGGCCCCCTGATCCGGCGCCGCCGCCGGAGACGAAACCGCGGCCTGGCTGGGCATCACCGCCGCGGCCACCCGCGCCACCGCCCGCGCCGGCATTTCCGCCCCCCTCGCCGCCGACACCCAACGCTCCTCCGTGGCCGCCACCGCGACTGCCTTCGGCCTGCGCCTCGGTCCAGTCGAACCGCGACTGGTCCCCGAGCACGCTGGGTCCGCCGTTGGCGACGACGCCGCCCCGGGTGGTCGCCGCGCGATACTGCGTGGCCGGCTTCGCGGGCCGAACGGGTCGAACCTGCTGGAGCCAGGCCAGCCGCCGCCGCGACTCCTCGACCGCCCGCCGCTCCACATCGGCGAGCGCCGGGTCGGCCGCAGGATAGGCGAGCTGCCATTCCTCGTCGATGAACTGGTAGCCGAACTCGCTGCCCCACGACTGGATCGCCTCGCGGGCAGCGTAGTAGGCCATCACGCCCGATGGCCGCACGAGCAGGAGCGGATACGGCTGCATCTGCGGGGCGCCCGTCTCGCCCGGCTGCGATGCGATGTGCTCGCGGGCCGCCCGCAGGGCACTGGCCAGCGGATTCCCCGGCCCGGGTGGTCCTTCGAAATCCGCCGGCCCGAGCCGGACGCCTTCGGGCTGAAGAAACACGCCGTCGATGCAGCACTCGATGTAGAGCGGTCGCCGATGGGTGCCGTTCGCCCCGACGTACGGCACGACCGCAAAGGCCGCCGGCTTCTTCGCCTTCTCGTTCCGCTCGGCGTCGAGGGCGGCGCGGGCATCGGCCAGCGACCGCTCCAGCTTCGCCACGGCCTCCGCATCCGCGGCGTCGGGCCGGGCGCCGGTCGCCAACGCCTCCGCCGTCCGCTCGATCTCGTCAAGCTCGTCGGTGATCCGGCGCGCGTCTTCTTCAACCCCTGCGAGCTGGAGTCGGGCGCGGGACAGATCGTCGGCCGTGCGATCACGGATCGACCGCAGTTGCCCGAGCCGCCAGGCCAGCTCGTCCTTCGCGGACGCCAGCTCCTCGGCCCGCGCCGCCGAGGCTTTCGCGGCCGTATCGTCACCGGCCGGCTGCCGGGCCGCGCGGCTGAAGAGCACGAGCAGCACGAGCAATGACCCCATCGTGCACAACAGCACGGCGAGGAACGGAAACAGCGAGATGGAAGGTCCGGAACTCGGACGAATGCGGCTCATGCAGCCTTTCCGGTGCTCCGCACCGCGTGCAGATCGATCCGCCGGACGTCGCCCGCCACGTCACCGGCCCGGGCGGCCAAGAGCTGCACCGCCGCGGCCAGCGTCGCCAGCGTCTCCTCGAACCGGCCGGTGGTGGCCAGCCGCCCGAGGTTGGCATCGAGGCTCCGCTCGAGCGTGCTGATGTCACGGGTCGCATCGACCACGCTGCCGAGCACGGCCGTCTGGTCGGCGAGGGCCCGCTGATGCCGCTCCAGGCCCCGGACGGCCTCGGCCAGCGACTCCGCCGCCGCCGTCCAGCGCTCCTCGCGCCGCGACGCCAGTTCGTCGTGGGCCCGCGCCAGGGACTCGCCCCATCGGCCGAGGCTGGCATCGAGCGAGCCGCCGACCGCCGCCGTCATCCGCTCGCCGGCCTCGTCGAGCAGTTGGCGAATGCCACCGGCCGCCGTCCGCTCGAGCGACCGCCAGGCCTGCTCCTGGGCGTCGAGCAGCTGGGCCGAACCACGGGCCATCGTCTCGCCCAGTCGCGCGACGGCCAGCGCCGCACCGTCGCCGCCGGCGAAGGACTGGAACCGTCCGGCCAACGCGGCCCAGGTGGTCTCGTCAACCCGGGCGAGCAGGGCCTGCTCGCCGCGGTCGACGACGAACTGGAGGAACATCAGCACCATCGACAGGCCGAGCGCGGTGGCCGTCGTGTCGAAGGCCGTACCGAGCCCCGCCACCACGCCGGAGATGTTTTCGAGCTGCGTGGGCGACAGACTGGCGATGGCCACCGTGATACCGATCACCGTGCCGAGGAAGCCCATGATCGGAATCGCCCAGATCACGAACCGCACGAGGCCGTAGCCCTGGGCGGCGCGGGCCGCATCGACGTCGGCCAGATACTTGAGATGGTCGCCCAGGCCATCGGAGTCTCCGGTCCTGACCACGAAGTCGATCGCTTCGCGCATGCGGCGGGACAGATAGCCCGCGGCCACGGAGGAATCGGACAGCGCCTCGGCGAGGCCGACGGCTTCGGCGGGCGATTGGCCTCCGGCGGGAATCTGCTCCAGCGGCGACTCGTCGGCCGACTGCAGCTGCCGCCAGACATCGGCGGCCTTGATCGCCAGCGCCGCGAGGCCGACGCAGAACATCGCGACTTCGACATACTCCACCCAGTGGCCGGCGAGATACCGCACCAGGTTGGCGTCGCTGATCACACCGGCATGAATCAGACCAAAAAAGCAGAACGCGAGCGCGCCCCCCCAGAGCAGAGGCGAACGCAACAACATTCCGGACAACGCATTGAGTTTCGACACCGGTTCGGACCTCCGAGGCGGGCAGGGCAACGCCGAACGGCCGCTCAGGCCGACGGAGTTTTCACTACCATCGGAACGACCGGCCGGGTCGATTGAATCGAAAGAGTCACGGCGACGGAACAGCAACAGACGCCGGGCGACTGGGAACGAACGCCGGGCGACTGGGCAAGCCGCGCGGCCCAGGCAACCTTGCGGCGGACGCGAGACAGCCTTGCGGCCGCGCCTTGCAGGGGACTATTGATTGAGGCCCGACGATGCGATGCCCGTGGTCTCGCGCGTCCCGATTCGCCCACCCCGCGGGAGCACGATCCGATGCGGTCCCGAACCCTGATCTGCCTTGCCGTTCTCGTCCTTGTCTGCGGGCTCGTCACCGCGGGGGAACTCGCCGTTCAGCGGCCGCTCCCGGCCGCCTCGCCGGGCTCGCTGTGGGTGTCGGATTCCCCGCTCGAGGATGGCCGCCGCCTGCTGATCGTGGTCGATCAGGCCACCCGTCATGCCGCCGTCTACCACGTCGATCCGCAGTCGGGGAGCATCACGCTCAAGACCGCCCGCGACATCTCCTCCGACCTTCAACTCGACGAATTCAACGTCCAGGAACCACGGCCGGCCGCCCTGCGAAAACTTCTCGAGCAGCCCCGGTAAGAGCCCAGCTGCCACCCGGAGAGCGGGCGGCGCCAGCGGGCATGCCCGCGGATCGTGGCGGTGGAACCGGCGGCGTCGGTCGAGATTTCTCTCGAGCGGCTGCCATCCCCCGCAATCCCGCTCGGCACGGCACGTTCCGCCAGCCCGGACAGCCGTTTGCTGACAGCTTCGGCATGATATCCGACCGTCGCGTGGGTCGGGGTTGCCCATGCCCTCTCGCGGGCTATGGGAGCGAGCGCAGGCAGGATGCCGAAAGCGAAGCGGACATGCAGTGAGCGCAGGACAGGATGTCCGGAGCGAACCTCCGCCGAGAGGGAATGTCCAGACCTGAGCCGGGTTGAACGAGTCGAGTTCTGACCCACCACAGGCAAGTGCCGTGCAGGCAAGTGCCGTGCCGAACAGGATTGCCATCCCCCTGCTTCCGCTCAGGGCTTGGAGACGGAACCGCGTCCGTAGCGGTGGTGCCGGCGGCGCCCGGGTGGATAGGCCGCGGTAGAATGGAGGGGTCGGCGCGACGAAAGAAGACGTGTCGGAGACCGCGCCGACGCTCCCCGAGGCAGCAGGATACGCACATGGCCGGAAAGTTCCTCTCGATCGAAGAAGCCGCGCGGCAGCTGAAGGTGACCGTCGAGGAGGTGCAGCGGCTCGTCGACCGCAAGAAGCTGTTCCCGATGAGGGATGGCGCGACGCTGAAGTTCAAGGCCGACGAGATCGAACGGGTCGCGGGTGACCTCGCGGCCGGCGGCCCTGATTCAGACGCGCCGGTGATCGACGGGGCCCCTGCCGGGGCGGACAAGGCTGATCAGATGGCGGTCGGCGGGCCGCTTGACGAGGGCGACTGGGTATTCGCGGCCTCCGAGGTGCATGCCGGATCGCAGACGATCGTTCGCGGCGGCCCGGCGGATGCGGCGGCCGCGGCCGCGGATGCCTCGGGACTGTCATTCGCCTCGGATGTCGGGGCGGGGCCGCAGGCGTCCGCCGCGGCCACGTTCGAGGACGACCTCGTGCTCGATTCGATTGCCGCGGGCTCGGTCATCGCCGGCGCCGCGGATGTGTCGGGATTGAACCTTGGCCCCCCCGCGGCGGCGGACGCCGGGGGCATGACGCTCGACCTGGGCCAGGTGATCGGCGGCGCGGCTGCGGGGGGCGGCCTCTCCGGTCTCTCGCCCGGCGGCAGCGGCCCGGGGCTGGCCCTCGGATCTGCCGCAGGCTCCGGGGCGGGCGCCGCCCTCTCGGGCCCGCTCGACAGCGGACTCTCGCTGGAAGACGCCGACATCAACGTCTCGGGCATCGACCTGGCCGCGGCCTCGGGCATCGGGTCGGCCGTCGATGCCGGCGGATCACTGGCGGCCGTCTCGGTCGCGGCTGGATCGCTCGCGGGCGATGCCTTCGACCTCGGCGACGTGGGGGAGGACGAGAGCGCCTCCGTCGTCATCGCGACCGACGACACGGGCGACTCCAGCTTCTTCGGCGCGGCGACGGACGACTCCGCCTCGGCGTCGGTGTCGCTCGAAGAGAGCAGCATCTCGGACGTCGCGAGCGGTCTGGGCGTCGGCCTGCCGCCCGAGTTCGTCGTCGATACGACGTTCAGCGTCTGGCAGGTGCTGGCACTCGCCTGCTGTACCCTGCTCATGCTGACCGCCAGCCTCGTCATGTTCGATCTCACGTCCACGATCCGTGCGCCGGGCGGCTCACCACTCTCGGCCCCGCTGCTCAACGCCCTGAGCGAGACGCTCGGCTGGCGGTGAGCCCGAAGCGGATGGAGGACGATCGAGCGGCTGCCAGCGGCCGGAGGCAAACCGCGCCGCGGTCACGTCGGCGGCGGTCAGGGTGACCGCGATCGCACCGCTGCCGCCGGTCAGCAGCACCGACGCAGGCCGCCCCGACGCGGCCGCGTAGGCGGCCTGCACCTCCGGCCAACTGCGGCCCCCGGGACCGCTCACGAGCACCCACGCCGGTCGCGTGACGGCACCGATATCGGCCGGCAACGTCGTGCGGCTTCCATGATGCGGGGCCACGAGCACGTCGCAGGCCTCTGGCCGCGAGGCCACGAATTCGGCCAAGGCCGCACCTTCGATGTCGCCGGTCAGCAGGAGCCGGCGGCCGGCGGACTCGACGGCCAGCACGAGGCTTGATTCGTTGTCGTCGGCCCGGGGATCGAGATCCTGCCCGTCTGGCGCGGCATGCAGCACCCGCACGCGACACAGCGCATCGATCGCGAAGGCGTCACCCGCCCGCACGACCTGCAGCGGTACGTCACTCGCTGCAGCCCTGCCACGGACCTCGGCCACGCCCGCCGCGCCGCTCGCGAGGAACGTCTTCGGGACGACGATCCGGCCCACACGAAACCGCATGAGCAAATCGGGGACGGCGTTGAAGTGATCGGCGTCGGCGTGCGAGATGACGAGCGTGTCGATCCGCGTGATGCCCTCCGACCACAGCAGTGATTCCATGCTCCGCCGCGCGGCTCCGGCCGCGCCGAGTCGCCCGGCGTCATACACCATGCAGCCGCCCCCGGGCGACCGCACGACGATGCCGCAGCCGTGCCCCATGGCGGCGGCCACGACCCGCAGGCCCGGCGCGCGGCCCCCCCACCAGCCCGTCGCAGCGCAGCCCACGACGCCAACGACGCACCATGCCCCGGCCACCGCAGCCCACGTCGCCGGCCGCCGCAGCCGCTGCGCGGGCAAGAGCCACGCCGCGGCCGCCAGGCAGGCATACCATCCGGCCACCCACCAGAGCGGCGGCCCGGGCACCCAGACGTGGCCCCCAGGCACGGCCGCACCGAGTGCGACGACGCGGGACGTGGCCGCAAGGGCGGCATCACAGCCGGCGGCACACGCGGTCGCCAGCGATTCCGAGACGCTCGCGGCCAGCACGCATGCGAAGCCGAGCGCCATGGCCAGTGGCACCAGCGGCGCGACGACCACGTTGAGCACGATGCCCACCGGGCTGACGACATGAAATCGGGCCGCCACCATCGGCGCCGTCACGATCCAGACGGCCAGTCCCACCAGGAACAGTTCCCAGGTCTGACGCCCCAGCCGACGCGCGAACCGTTCCCAGGAGGAGCGACTGCGGTCGATCAGACGGTCGATCGGATCGGCGGCCGGCCGCATGCGGAGCACGGCCCCGGCCGTGCCCACGAGCACCACCGTCGAGAGAAATGAAAGCTGGGCACCGGCAGACAAGACGTCGCCGGGCCGGCACGCGAGGATCACGATCGCGGCGGCAGCGAGGGCATTGATCGCCGCGGACCGGCGGGTCCACAGGCTGCCGAAACAGGCGATCCAGACCACGAGCGTGGCCCGGACGACCGGCGTCTCCGCGCGAACGACGAGCATGTACAGCCCGAGTGCCGTCGCGATGCAGACCAGCGCCGCCTGCCGCGGCACCCGCATCGCCCGCAGGCAGGCGGCGAGCGCGACCGCGAGCAGACCCACGTGCAGCCCCGAGATCGAGAGAATGTGAACCGTGCCCGTGACGAGGAAGTCGTCGGCCTCCGCCCGGGGCAATGCCTCGCGGCTGCCGAGCAGGAGCGCCGCAGCGAGCGGGGCGCGTGAGGGGGCGAGATGCGCATGCAGGACGTCGCTGCCCCGGCGGCGAACCCGGTCGAGCACCGCAGCCGGCCACCACCACGGCGGCTCCCAGGTCGGCCGCAGGCAGGCGGGCGACTCGACCCGCACGATCGACAGGCATCGCCTGGCCCGGGCCCGCGCCCGGAAGTCGAACTCCCCCGGATTCAGGGCGGGGGCGGGCCGCAGCCCGCGGCCGAGCACGACGAGTCGGGTGCCGACACGCACGGCGGGGGGTGGGCCGTCGATCACGATGGCCGCACGGCCGGCCGCGGGCTGCCACAGACTGCCGTCGCGAACCGCATGCACCGCCACGAGGCTCTCGCTCGACGGCCCGCGGATGCCCGCCTGGCCGGCGGGCATCGGAACAGGCGGGAGCAGTCGCGGCGATTCCAGCACGGTACAGGCAATCGCCACAGGCTCCGCTGCGTCGCTGAGGCTCCAGGCCAGATCGGCTGCGGAAAACAGGTCGTGCCGGGCCGTCGACCAGGCGGCCCCTGCGGCCATCACGGCAGTGCAGAGCCAACCCGCCGCCGCGCGGCCGCGCGTCAGCCGCCAGCCGGCGACCGCCGCGAGACCGCCGCACCACCACATGACGGCCGCCCACGGGCCGAGCGGCAGCGGCACGAGCCGGCCGATCGCACAGCCCGCCCCGAGACAGACTGCCGTCACGACGAGCGGCCGGCAGGGCAGCGGCTCGCTCCGGAACGTCCGGCGGATGCGGCGGGCCAGATCGCGGGCCGCCGTCGCGCAATGGCGGCCACCGGTCCGCAGTCGCTGCCATCCGTTTTCAACCATGACCGCCGGCCCGGGGTGCCACACGCACTGCGGACGGACGACTTGCCCGTCAAGTTGATAACGAGCGCGGAGGCCCAGGAGGGCAAAAAAATCGTCGCCGCCGTCCGCACACCGCCACCGTCAGGCCCGTCAGGCCCGTCGGGCCTGGAGAATTCGCGGCAGATTCGCAAGGTCCGGGAGCGTGGCCTCACGCACGAGCCCGGGCTGGGCGTCCAGCACGGCCTCGGCAGACGCCGCCACCGCCGGGCCGATCTCGATCAAGAGCCAGCCCCCCGGCGCCAGCGAATCAGCCGCGGCCGCCGCCAGCCGCGTCACCACCTCCACACCCGTGGGGCCCGACACGAGCGCCGCACGTGGTTCGTGCAGCCGCACGTCACGGGGCAGCGACTCGTATTCGTCTTCCCGCACATACGGCGGGTTGCTCACGATCACGTCCCACGGTCCCGCCGCCTCCGGGGCCGCGACGAGGTCGCAGGCGACGAATCCGATCCGCTCGGCCACGCCGTGGCGGGCGGCGTTCTCGCGGGCCACGGCCAGCGCCTCGGGGGAGATGTCGGTGGCGACCAGCGTGGCCCGCGGCAGACGCCGCGCCAGCGTGACCGCGATCGCACCCGATCCGGTGCCCACGTCGATCACCCTCGGGGCAGTGGCCGTTTTCAGCAGGTCGAGCGTTCGCACCACCAGGCCTTCGGTTTCCGGGCGGGGCACGAGCACGGCTCCGGTCACGACGAACGGCAGTGAGAAAAACTCCCGCTGCCCCACGAGATACGCCACCGGTTCCCCCTCGCCCCGCCGCCTCACGAGCTCGCGAAATCGTGCCCGTTCGGCATCGGCCACCGGCGTATCGAACGCCGTGTAGAGGGCGATCCGCTCGCAGCCGCGGACATGTGCGAGCAGCACTTCGGCGTCGAGCCGCGCCGAGTCGCTTCCGCGCCCGATGAGCCACTCGGTCGTCACCGTGAGCAGGCGGCCGACCGTCCACGGCTCGGCGTCACCACCCGCGGCGCGGGGCGGGGCGGGGCGGTCGGCGGTCATGCGTCACGCCCCGCGGGAACGACCGGCCCGGCGGGAGTCGCCGAGCGCTCCATCTCGGTCTTGCGGGCCTGGCGGGCATGCTCTTCGATCGCTTCGATCACGAGGCCCAGCCGGCCGGTCATCACCTGATCGAGCGTGAAGCTCTCGTTGATCCGGTGGTCGGTCACGCGGTTCTGCGGAAAGTTGTAGGTGCGGATTCGCTGGCTGCGGTCGCCGGAACCGACGAGGCTCTTCCGCTCGGCCGACCGCTTCTGATGTTCGATGTTCCGTCGGTGTTCATAGAGCCGCGTCTTCAGCACACGCAGCGCCTTGGCCAGGTTCTTGTGCTGACTCTTCTCGTCCTGGCACTGCACCACGATGCCGGTCTCGAGATGCGTGAGCCGCACGGCGGAGGCCGTCTTGTTGACGTGCTGACCGCCCGGCCCGCTCGCGCAAAAGAGATCCTTGCGATACTCGTCAGGCGAGAGCGACACCTCCACGTCCTCGGGCTCGGGCAACACGGCGACGGTGGCGGCGGACGTGTGGATCCGCCCCTTCGTCTCCGTGTCGGGCACGCGTTGCACACGATGACCGCCGCTCTCGTGCTGGAGCTTGCGATAGACGGCGTCACCCGCCACGCCGAGCACGAGCTCCTTGAAGCCGCCGAGCTCCGTGGGACTGGCATCGAGCACCTCGAACTCCCAGCCGATTTCGGCGCCATAGCGGCGATACATCTCATAGAGATCGCGAACGAAGAGCGCGGCCTCGTCGCCGCCGGTGCCCGCCCGCAGCTCCATGATGCAGCGGGCGCGGTCGGCGTCCTCGTCGGTCGAGCAAAGGTCGAGCAACTGGTCCCACTCCTGCTCGCGCCGCCGCTCCAACTCCGGCAGCTCCGACTCGGCAAGGTCCCGCAGGTCGCGGTCGTCGCCCGCCGCCATCTGCCTCGTGTCGGCGATCTGGCGCTCGAGCGCCACGAACTGCCGGTAGCGGGTGGCCAGCTTCGCGAGGGTGCCGTGCTCGCGGGCCGCGGCGGAGAGCCGCTGCGGATCGGCCAGCACATCGGGATCGACGAGCGCGCGTTCGAGTTGCTCGAACCGTGCAAGCCTCGCTTCCAACTCGTCGCGCATCATTCAGGCCGCGGGCAGATCGCGGCCGGCCATCAGGATGCGGGAGCCTCGGCCCCCGCCTTTTTCTTCTTCAGGCTCGCATAGCCGGCGCCGGCGAACTTCGACTTGAACTTCTCGATCCGGCCTGCGGTATCGACGAACTTCAGCTTGCCGGTGAAGAACGGATGGCAGACGTTGCAGATGTCGACCTTGATTTCGGGCACCGTGCTCCGCGTCGTGAACGTGTTGCCACAGCCGCAGCGGGCGACCGTGTCTTGATACCTGGGGTGGATGCCGTCTTTCATGGTCGATTACACGGGGCTGGGGACGAAAACTGGTTTCTGCGAGCCCCTCACCATATCCGCAGGAGCCCCGGCGGGCAACAGGAGCCCGATAAGGTGAGGCCCGGTCCGGCCGCAACGGAAACGACCGGTCACGGTGTCCCGGGCTCGCGCGGCCCGGTTTTCTCCAGCCGGTCGGCGAGCAGCCGGCTGCCGAACCGCTGCGGGGAACGATCGGCACGCAGGGCCGCCACCGCCTTCGCGATCTGGCCGAGCCCGAGATACGCCTGCCCGCAATTCACCTGCGCCGCATCGGCCCACCGGCTCTCGGGCGCTGCCGCGAGCGTCATGCGGCCCAGGTAGTCGATCGCGGCCTCGTATTCCCCCTCGCCGAGCGTGAGCACGCCCAGCCAGTAGGCGGCGTCCTCCTTCATCTGACCATACAGCAGCCGTGCGGACTCGGCCTGATCCGTCGGCAGGCCGCGGACGGCTGCGGCGATCACCCCCCGTCCAGGACGGGCCGCGAGATAGGCCGCCTTCGCGCCCGCCGGCCCGTCGAGTTCGCCGCGAAACTCCCTGAGTCGCGCCGCGTAGAGGGGCCGGATCGGTCGGCCCGCCCCGGCGCCCTCCGTCGGCACCAGCGCGATCTGCAGAGGGGCCAGTTCCCGCATCGCGGCCGCCGCCACGGCATTGCCCGCCGCCCGCCGCCGCGCCACCGTCTCCCAGGGAAACTCCCACACTCCCGCCGGCCGCTCCCGTGTCGCCTCCGGCAGCCCCGCGCTGGCCGCTGCGGCCGTCGCGCTCGCATCGACGGCGATCCGCATCTCGCGGGCCGACCGCAGATCGGCATCGAGGGCCGCCATCCGCCGGGAGGCCGTCCAGGCGTCCGCCGCCACCAGCACGCTCAGCCGCTGCGCGTCGGCAGCCTGCACGCGATAGGGCCGATCGGGCAGCGACAGGGCCTCCAGGATCGCCGGGTCGCGTGCCGCCTGGTTCGCCGTGGCCACGCCCCGGCCCTCGGGCCCGGCGATCGGCATGCCGTAGGCCGGTTCGAAGAGATAGGCCTCGCCATCGCTCACGACCGCGGGCACCCAGGGCCGCACTCCGCCCCCCGCGGCATCGTCGGTGGCCAGCATCACGCCCGTCAGGCCCGCATGGCGGAGCAGTTCGAGGAAGATCCAGGCGCGTTGCGGCGGGCTCGCCCGTCCGGCGAGCAGGATCTCGCCCGGCAGAAACCAGCGACTCCCGGGATTCGTCTCCGACGGCACGAGCGGCGGATCACTCACGAGCGCCAGTCCGCGGACGGTCCATTGAAACAGATTCGTGGCGATCGCCACGTCGTCCACCGCGTCACCGCGGGCCACCCGCGCGATGTCCGCCAGCCAACGCTCGTCGCGCAGAAACGTCACGTCGGGGGGGGCGGTGAAGGCGGCGGCATCGAGGGGTTCGGGGGCCGCGGACCGCAGGCGTTCGGGGAGCGTGTCGAGGAGCGGATCGGGCGCCCATGAGCCGTCCGTCGGCGCGACCGCAACGCGGCTCCATTGGGCAAGCCGATCGAACACGAGCTCCGCCCCGCGGGCCTCGTCGAAGTCGTCGAACCGATCGAGGACGGCGACCGCACCGGCCAGAAGTTTCTGCCGCGCGGCGGCGGCCGGGGCGGCCGACCGAGCCGGGCCGCGGGCCGAATCCCCCGCGGGGACGGAGACCGCCGGAGTGCGCCGTGCGTGGCAGCCCGCCAGGACCGCCAGGGATACGGCGGCCGCGGCCCCGACAGCCCAGATCGACCGTGCCGCGGCGCGGGGGGCCATCACACGCCCCCGCCGGCAATGCGGGCCTCGTGAATCCGCAACACCCGTTCGAGGACTCCCCGCAGGTGCGCAAGCGGCACCATGTTCGGACCATCGCTCGGGCTGCGGTCGGGGTCGGGATGCGTCTCGAAGAACACGCCGTCGATGCCCACCGCCGCCGCGGCGCGGGCGAGCGGTTCGACGAGCGTGCGATCCCCGCCGGTGGCCTCGCCGAGGCTGGCTGGCTGCTGCACGGAGTGCGTGGCATCGAAGATCACGGGCACGCCCAGATTCCGCATCGTGATCAGGCCGGCGAAGTCGTTCACGAGCCGACCGTAGCCGAAGAACGTGCCCCGTTCGCACAACAGCACGTCGCTGCAGCCGCCGGCAAGCAACTTGGCCACCACGTGCTTCATGTCGCCAGGCGCCACGAACTGCCCCTTCTTCACATTCACCGCCTTGCCGGTGGCGGCCGCCGCCAGGAGCAGGTCGGTCTGCCGGCAGAGAAAGGCCGGAATCTGGAGCATGTCGCAGACCTGACCGGCGGCGGTGGCCTGCTCGGGCAAGTGCACGTCGGTCGTGACGGGCAGCCCCGTGGCCGCCCGCACCCGCTCGAGCACGCCGAGTCCGTCGTCGATCCCGGGGCCGCGAAACGAGGCCACGCTCGTGCGATTGGCCTTGTCATACGAGGCCTTGAAGACCATCTGCACGCCGAGGTCGGTCCCGATCGCGGCGATCGCCTCGGCGATCCGCAGGCACAGTTCGCCACTCTCGATCACGCACGGGCCGGCAATCACCGTGAGCGGAAACCCGGGGCCACAGCGGTGACGGCCGATGAACGCCGGGAGGCGTGGGTTCACGGGACGGGCTCCGGGGTGATACCGAGGGCGATCGGCGGGCCACGGGATCGATCGCCACAGCGGCATCATAACGAAGGCCGGCGGCCCGGCCCGGTGCGTGTTGTTCAATTCCGCGCCGGGTGCGTTGCGAAATGATCCGCGCCGGTGCTGCGGCCAAGCGGTCCGACGTCTGGCGATCACCCATCGCGCGGCCAAAATTCGGCTCCGCAGCTTTGCGGCTGCGTTTGGCATGCGGCTTGCTTTTCTCGCCCGTCGGCCGCCAGCGAGCGGCCGGTCGGCCCCACCAGCCGTCGGGCCTCCGACTTGTTCCCAGCCGTGCGGCCGTCGTGCCCCTGACCCGCATTGCTTCGGCAGGATGCTCCTGCCGGGTCGGAGGCCCGACGGCTGGTGTTCCGTCTTCCGCGTCACTCTTCCGCGTTGTTTTCCGCGTTGTTTCCAGATCTGCCCGCCCGGCGGTCCACCCCCACCGCAGGGCCGAAAAAAGGGCTTCTCTTGACGGTGCCGTGGGCCGTGCGCTAGTTTTGCGGGGCTGCGGCCGGTGTCCTCCAGGGCATCCGTGCCGCCCGTCTCGCCAGCGTAGCTTCAATTGGCAGAGCACCGCATTCGTAATGCGGGGGTTGCGGGTTCGACTCCCGCCGCTGGCTTTCGTGATCTGACTGCCAATCGACACCGACGCGTTCACTTCGAGCCGTTCACACATCCGTTCACGCACAGAGGATTCCTGATCCATGGTTGCCACCGCCACGTCCGACATCCGCGACCTGATCCTCGGCAATGGGCCGTTCGGCCCGGCGGAGGTGCGGGCGCTCGTGGAGGCCCTGAGCAGCGAGGCCGCCGCCCATCGCGAACTGAAATCGGCGGTGCGCGAATTGGAATCGAGCCCTGATCGCAGCCCCGCCGCCTCCGTGCGGCTGGGAGTCTGCCAGCGGCTGCTCGGCCGGGCCAAGGATGCCTTGGAAACCCTGCGCTCGGCTGACGGAGGGGCTCTGGCTCTTTTTAATCAGGGACTCGCCCATGCGACCCTTGCCGCCCATGACAAGGCATGCGAGACGTTCGCGGCCGCCCGCAAAGCCGGCTACGACGCGGCCACGTGTGCGGCGGCCGCGGCCGAGTCGCTGCGGGCGAGCGGCCGATACGACGACGCCCGCAAGGAACTCGACGCGATCGCCGGCGAGGCGGTCGGCTCCGCCGACTTCTGGGCTGCAAAAGCGGGGCTTTTGGCCGATACGGGGGCCCCGATCCAGGACGTGGCGACGGCCTACGAAAAAGCGGTGAGCTGCGACGCCGGCCACCCCGGCGCCCTGTTCGCCCTCGGCGTCATCAACGACCGTCTCGGAAACGATGCCGAGGCCCAGGCCTGCTACGAGAAGTCACTGGAGCGGTATCCGCCCATGCTCGGCAGCCTGATCAACCTCGGCATCATCTTCGAAGACAAAAACGACTTCGCCCGCGCCCAGCAGTGCTACCGCCGGATTCTGGAGGCCATTCCGGACCATCCGCGGGCCCGGCTGTTCATGCGTGATTCGTCTGCGGCCGGCGACATCCAGACCGTGGAGCAGGAGGCCAAGCAGCGGGATCGCATCGACCAGGTGCTGACCCTGCCGGTGAGCGACTTCGAACTCTCGGTGCGCAGCCGCAACTGCCTGCAGAAGATGGGCATCCACACGCTCGGCGACCTCGCCCGCACCTCGGAGGAGGAGATCCTCGCGAGCAAGAACTTCGGCGAGACGAGCCTCGTCGAGATCAAGGAGATGCTGGCGTCGAAGGGCCTGAGCCTGGGGCAGATGGCGACAGCCGCACCGGTCGTCGAGCCCGAACCGGAACCGATCGAGACCTCCGCCGACGAGCAGGAGATCTACTCGCAGCCGATCACCGAACTCAATCTCTCGGTGCGGGCCCGCAAGTGCACGACGAAACTCGGCATCAACACGATCGGCGATCTCGTGCGGCGGACGGCCGAGGATCTGCTCGAGTGCAAGAACTTCGGCGTGACGAGCCTCAACGAAGTTCGCGAAAAACTCACCGAACGCGGCCTGCGGCTCCGCGGCGACTGAACGCGGGCAGCGGGCGGGGGTCGGGCCCGTTCGCGGCCGGCCGAGCCGGCATCCGCGGAATCCCCTCGCGGGCCAGGCTGCAAGTCGTATCTTCCTTCTCGCAATGGACTTACGGCGACTTGCGGCCGGCCGAATGTTTGCCAGCCGCGTGGTTTCTGGGTAGCCTCGCCTGAAGCGGTTGACAGGGTCGCTCCGCCGGGGCGCCTGCGGCCGCAGAGGCGCACAGGATTCACCACCGCATGACGACCGCAACGCTTCGGGACAAGCCGGTTCGCGATCTGGCCCGCCTGGCCAAGCAGCATGGCGTGCAAGGCTGGCACTCGATGCGGAAGGATCAGCTCATTCGTGCGCTCGTCCGCCGTGCGAAATCGAGCCTGGACCGGCAGGCAGCCGGCACTGGTGTCGCCCCCTCGCGGCCCGCGGCGATCGCGGTGCCGAAAAAGCCCGATCCCGAGATCGCGCGACGGATCGCCGAGGCCCGGGAGCGGCTGGCGAAGGCGAAAAATCTGGTCACCGCGGCCGAGGGGGGGCGTGCCGTCCGGCAGCCTCGCGACCGAATGGTGCTCATGGTTCGTGGACCGCACTGGCTCCATGTGTTCTGGGAAATCACTCCTCGCAGCGTGGCCAGGGCCCAGGCGGCGCTCGGCACGGAATGGCACACGGCGCGGCCGGTGCTGCGGCTCATGCGGATCGAAACCGGTCTCGAGGGCTCGGCCTCTGCTCAAGTGGTGCGCGAGATCGAGATTCACGGCGGCGTGAAGAATTGGTTCATCGACGTGCGTGAGCCGATGCGTTGCCGAGTCGAAATCGGCTATCTCGGGGCCTCGGGGCGGTTTCAGTCCCTGGGCCGCAGCAACGCGGTCACGACGCCGGCGGCGTCGCAGAGCGACACGCTCGACACCCACTGGGGCGAGATCGTGGGGGACTGCGACCGCATCTACGCGATGAGCGGCGGCTTCTCCCCCGAGAACAACAGCACGGAATTGCAGGAACTCTTCGAAGAACGACTCCAGCGGCCGATGGTGCCGCCGGCGGCCCGCAGTCTTCCCGACGACGACGACTCCGACGCGGAGGAGCGGCCCGCCTTCCAGCTGGAGGTCGATGCCGAAGTGATCGTCTACGGGGCCACGCAGCCCAATGCCCGCGTCACGCTCCAGGGGGAGCCGGTGAAGGTGCAGCCCGACGGCACGTTCCGCGTGCGGGCCGATCTGCCCAACAAGCGGCAGGTGCTGCCGATCATCGCCAGCTCGGCAGATGGCTCCCGCCGGCATATGATCGTGATGGCCTTGGAGCGAAACACCAAGTCGCTCGAGCCCCACGGCCGCGAGTCGATGGATGCCTGAACGGCGAAAGGAGCGTGCGGCGATACGTTTTCTGCCATGTTCGTGATGCGGTCCACTCCATGCCGGTGAGCTCTTAACGAGGCTCGTTGGGGGCCGACTATTGGTTCTGGTCGCGGGTCACGCCGGCACCGACGGTCTCGACTGTCGGCCGTCCGGATCACCTGCCCCGGGATCCAAGGCCACCCCGGTTTTATTTCAACGAGCTCTCCGCATCCCAGGACACCACGGCATTACGGTGGAAAGCGTGTCGCCCCCCGCTCCCCTCGAATGTTGACGTTTCGCGGTCAACTGGTGTGGTCAGCCAACGCTGCCGGTCACAATTCACCGGCGGCTGCCGGCACCCGCGACCCACGCACAACCGCGATGGACCGCTATTTTTTCTTGGCTTCCTTCTGGGCCCAGGCGTCGAAGAGGGGCTGGGGTTTATTGCGGAAGACGTTCGCGAAGGCGGTATCGAAATCCTGGCCGCCATCGACGAGCACCAGGAATTGCCGGAGCTTGGCCGAGGGCGTGGCGATTGCGGCGACGAAGCCGGCGGCGGCGAGCGTGAGCGGCGCCGGGTCGGCATGCACGGAAAAAAAGTCGGCCGTCGAGCCGATCGTGCGGACGGCCTCGGGCGTTTCCCGTTTCCAGTCCTTCACGAGCCTGGCCTTCGGCACCGCCCGCATGGCCACGGCGCGGGCCGCTCCCTTCACGAACCAGCCCGGGAGGCCGCGGCCCGCGACCGCGCCGGCCGCGAGCTGCTCCGCGAGCAGGAGTTCCACATCCGAGTCGTCCGAGGACGCGGTGGGAAGTAGCGCGGCGCCGTACACGACGTCGCCCATCATTCCACCGTGGCCGGTGATGCCCTTCGGCCGCTCGCCGCCGAGCGTCTGCTGCCACAGGGCAGAGTAGTCGTAGGACTTGCGAAACACGTAGAGCACGAGGCCCCCTTTTCGCAGCCGGCCATCCGCTCCGGCGAGTTCCTTCTGCACGGCGGCCTCCGCCTTGGCGGCGAGATCGGCCGTCTGCTCCATTCGCGACGCCGGGAGGTTGCCGATCACGTGCACCCGGTCACGCGACGCGACCAGCGCCTCGTCGTCGGGGATCGCCATTCGCCAGAGCACCTCGCCCGCCTTGGCCCGCACCGGCTTGAGTTCGGCATCGGAAAGTGACCGGGCGCGGCCGGCGGCGGCCACGTCGTCGAGGTGCGACGTCCATGAAAGCAGGTCGAGCTTGGCCCCCTGATCGATCCACTTCGAGATCGTGGCGATGTCCTTGTCGGCGAGCGGCGGCTTGCCCCGCGGCATGCGTTGGCCGTCGATGCCCTTGCCGAGCAGTTTCTTCACGAGCAGGCTGTCGCCGGCCTTGCCTTCCACGATCGCCGGCCCCGAGTCGCCGCCGCGGAGCATTCCCTGGAGCGTGGCGAGCCGCAGGTTTTCCTGGCCGTCGTCCGCACCGTGACACCGCACGCAGTTGTCGAGCAGGATCGGCGCGACGTCGAAGGCGAACGACACCTCGCCGTCCCTGAGCGGCTCCGCCTTCTTCTCCTTGGGGGCCGGCCGCATGCCGGCGTTCGCCGCGGGCACGCCCGCGAAAGCCGCCGTGGGATTCGTGCCGTCGAAGGCCGCGCCGGCGTCGATCCACGAGGCGAGCATGGCGAGGTCGTCCTTCGAAACCTTGCCACCGCCCCGGGGCATGTCGCCCGTTTCGATCACCTCCACGATCCGGCTGGAATGGCCCTGGCCCTTTTGCACCATCCCCGACTTCATGAGGGCGTCGTAGGAGGTGAATTGGAAGCCGCCGCGCCGGCCGGAGATGTGGCAGCCGCCACACTTCGCCGCCAGGAGCGGTGCCACCTGCTTGGAGAAGCTCACGGCCTGGGCGACCACCGGACGCGGGGCCGCCGCGCCGATCACCAAGCCCGCCATGACGGCCCATGCCCACCGTCGAGCCAACTGCGAAGTCATCAGTTCGCGGCCGACGCCGCCCACCACACGCCCACGAGAAAGCTCCCCGCGGCAACGACCGCGAGGCCGACCCCGATAGCATAGATCACCCACCACGGAAGTGTCACACCCGGGGGGAGCGTCTCCGCGGTGACCGCCGACTCATCTGGCGGCAGTGCGAAGTCCACGGCTGCGAACGATCCCCCGCCGGACGAGGCCCCGGCCACGGACTCGAGTTCGGCGAGCGACCGTTCCAGCGATCGGCTCTCGAACAGCGATGGGTTCTCGAGCATGGCGGACGACGTGGCATCCTGCGCGCTGGAAGGGTTCCCACGCGGGGTGCCCGCCGTCGCGGCCTCAGGAGCATTCGGCACAACCGCCCGGGCGTGGCATTTGGGACAGCGAACCGTGCCCCCCGCCCAGCGGGTCGGGACGTGCAGTTTCGCGCGGCAGCCGGTGCAGCGGAAGGCAAAGGGCATGCGCGATCACCGCCTGCACGAGGGAAACCGGCCACGAGCCGGTCAGCCGATTCGTTCTCCGGGCTCGGGGCCGATGCCCCGCGGCTCACGTTCGCGGCGCGACCGGCGACCGCGGTTCTTGCGGCCCCGCCGCGGGGCGTCCATGCGGTCGAGAAGGGCGACGGCCGATGCGGCGGTCGTCAGCACCACGGCCACGATCCATACCACACCCACCGCCAGCGCCGCTCGCCCGCACCCCCGCGCGCCAGAGTCATCCCCGACGGCGCCGAGCAGGCCGGCCAGGCCGAGCACCACGGCCAGCACGACGGGCAGGAGCAGCGTGGCGACCAGGCCCCAGGTGAGAGCGGCTCTGATCGGGAGACGGTGCATCGGCGGCCTGAGCGTGACGGGCGGGATAGGCTGGGGAGGGCGGGATAGC
>Ga0214917_10001598_pt1 | contig 28973 bp, 35 predicted proteins | sample LL_1208_BB_MetaG_FD_177983 | JGI IMG/M metagenome (GOLD analysis project Ga0214917, IMG submission 177983) | Freshwater microbial communities from Lake Lanier, Atlanta, Georgia, United States - LL_1208_BB | ecosystem: Environmental > Aquatic > Freshwater > Lake | place: USA: Georgia | collected... | reverse complement strand
GGATCTTCAGGAACTGACGGTAGTTCAGGAACCTCTGCAAGCTCTGGTTCAAGTGGAACTTCTGCTAGCTCTGGATCAAGTGGTACGGCAGGAACGTCTGGAACTTCGGGCAGCTCAGGAACCTCTGCGACCGACGGATCTTCGGGTACTTCTGCGGCAGATGGCACAGCAGGAACTTCAGGCTCAAGCGGCACATCAGGTACTCATGGCTCAAGCGGAACCTCTGCTAGCTCAGGATCGAGTGGTACCGCAGGAACCTCTGCGACCGACGGATCTTCGGGTACATCAGGCACCAACGGCAGCTCAGGAACTTCGGGTTCAAGCGGTACATCAGGCACTCATGGCTCAAGCGGTACATCAGGAACTTCAGGGACGTCAGCTAGCTCAGGAACCTCTGCAACAGACGGCTCAAGTGGTACATCAGGTACAAACGGAAGCAGTGGTACGTCGGGATCTTCAGGAACTTCTGCTAGCTCAGGATCAAGTGGTACGGCAGGAACGTCTGCAACTTCGGGTAGCTCAGGAACATCCGCAACAGATGGATCTAGCGGTACATCAGGATCAAGTGGTACCTCAGCTAGCTCTGGCTCTAGTGGAACAGCAGGCACCTCCGCAAGCTCAGGATCTAGCGGCACAGCGGGTACATCAGCTAGCTCAGGAAGCTCTGGAACCGCAGGTGAAAACGGAACATCGGGCACTAACGGAAGCTCAGGAACGTCAGCATCTTCAGGATCTAGTGGAACTGCAGGTACGTCGGGTGCAGCAGGTTCTTCAGGAACATCTGCAACGAGTGGAAGCTCTGGCACTGCAGGTACATCTGCTAGCTCAGGATCTTCAGGAACAGCTGGTACAGCAGCTACAAGTGGAAGTGCAGGAACGTCAGGAAATACGGCAGAATTTTCGGGAACAAGTAGCACTTCTATTACATTACCATTAACTTAATTTGTGCTATTATTCACGAATGCCCTATACTAATATCACCATAACGACCAACACAGGACTAGCGTACAAAGCCAATGACTTTGTACAGCTTAGTAATGGGCCATCCAATTATATCATCGGTAGAGTTGTTTCATATAATTCTACCAATGGTCAAATGGTCGTAACACCCCTTTTCTTTGAGGGTAGTGGTACATTCACGTCTTGGGAAGTAAATCTAACGGGTGCACTCGGAACTAACGGAACATCAGGTACTTCAGGTACATCCGCCCTATCAGCCACATCAGGATCTAGTGGCACAACAGGTGCAGCTGGCACTCTTGGAACATCAGGCTCCAATGCTACGGCGGGAACGTCAGGAAACACAGGAGCTATAGGCACTTCAGGGGCGTCTAATAGTAGCGGAACATCGGGCACCACTGGAGCGGATGGAACAGGAGGGAGAGGCACAAGCGGTACCTCGGGTACGCAAGGTACAAATGGCATAGTAGGATCATCGGGAACAAGTGGAGGATCAAGCGGAACATCAGGAACATCGGCAGTATCAGCTACCACTGGAACGTCAGGTGCATCAGGATCTAGTGCAACAGCAGGGGCAGGAGGGGGAACATCAGGAACGTCAGGTACATCAGGTGCATCGGGCTCCAACGGTGTTGCAAGCTCTAGTGGAACGAGTGGAACAAGCACGGGAACTAGCGGCGTAAGCGGTACATCGGGATCGAGTGGAACAAACGGCAGCTCAGGAACATCGGGTACATCGGGAACATCGGGTGTTTCCACCAACGCAACAAGTGGTACAACAGGTACTTCTGGAGTGAGCAATACGTCAGGATCGTCAGGAACATCAGCCACAGCAGGTTCATCAGGAACATCAGGATCGACAGGAGCAGCAGGCGTATCAGGTGGTTCAGGAACATCAGGAACAACGGGATCAAGCGGTACATCAGGTGGTGCTATAACAATTGGATCAAGTGGAACAAGCGGTGCAACGGGATCTAGCGGCACGTCGGGATCGGCAGGTGGCACACCCACACAAGGATCGAATGGAACAAACGGAACAGCAGGCTCTAACGGAACGACAGGAACAGGAGGGGCTACACCCACACAAGGATCGAATGGAACAAACGGAACAGCAGGCTCTAACGGAACTACAGGAGCATCAGGAGCCGCTGGCAGCGCAGGAGAAAGTGGTACATCTGCTACATCGGGATCGAATGCCACATCAGGAACATCGGGATCGAACGGCCAAGCTAATGGTACTTCAGGATCATCAGGAACAGCTGCTTCATCAGGCTCATCGGCCACATCGGGAAGCTCAGGAACGAGTGGAACGACAGGCCAACTAAACGGAACAAGCGGCTCAAGTGGTTTGTCGGGATCATCGGGGACATCGGGATCGGTAGGATCTAGCGGAGCAAGCTTCAACGAGAACGGCTCAAATGGTACTAGCGGTTCTAGCGGCACAGCAGGATCTAACGGCACATCAGGGGGTTCAAACATATCAGGAACAAACGGATCGGCAGGCGTTTCTGGCTCAAGTGGCGCAAACGGACAGTCAGGAACAAGTGGTTTAAGCTCAACAGCAGGTTCCAACGGCACATCAGGAAGCTCTGGTACAGCAGGAACGAGCGGAACGGATGGCTCAGCTGGTACTAGCGGTGGTAGCGGCACATCAGCGACATCGGGATCGAACGGAACAAACGGAACAAGCGGTGTGTCAGGAGCCAACGGATCTTCGGGCACCTCTGCAACGTCAGGCAGCGCAGGAACAAACGGAACAAACGGCACGTCAGGGGCTAACGGCACATCGGGCAGCTCGGGAACATCGGGCAGCTCAGGCACAAACGGCACATCAGGCAGTTCGGGCACATCAGGCACGAGTGGCTCATCAGGGACAAGCGGATCAAACGGCACGTCAGGTAGCTCTGGAGTAGCAGGCGCAAACGGAGCATCGGGATCGTCTGGAACAGGAGGAACAAACGGCAGCTCAGGAGCAGCAGGGGGAAGCGGATCTAGCGGTGTGTCAGGAACTTCAGGCACGTCAGGCAGCTCAGGAACGAGCGGCGTGTCAGGAGCTAGCGGCGCATCGGGGACTAGCGGCTCATCAGGGACGAGCGGATCAAACGGAACAAACGGTTCATCAGGCACGAGCGGCGTGTCAGGGACAAGTGGCTCATCAGGCACGAGCGGCTCAAACGGAACAAGCGGATCGAACGGCACAAATGGGGTATCAGGTGTAAGTGGCTCGTCAGGAACGAGCGGCACTAGCGGGACAAATGGTACTAGCGGCAGCTCAGGGGCGTCTGGCACTAGCGGTTCATCAGGTACTAGCGGATCAAGTGGAACAAATGGGACATCGGGAAGTAGCGGTACTTCAGGCACCACTGGTAGCTCAGGGACATCTGGTACATCAGGCGCAATAGGATCGTCGGGCACTTCGGGAACATCTGCTTCGTCAGGGTTGAGCGGATCAAGCGGCACATCAGGCACAAATGGATCATCAGGAACATCAGGAGTAAATGGAACGTCAGGCACAGTAGGCTCAAATGGACTGAGTGGTGCAAATGGAAATACAGGAGGATCGGGATGTTCAGGGGCTAATGGATCGTCGGGTACTCAAAACGCTGGATCTCCTTTTTGTACGGGAGGGACTTGCTATTTATGGGCATGCGCAGTGGGTTACGCACATTGTTTTGGGGGAACAGGTGCTGTTTTTTCATACAACTGCATTTTAGGTGGATATGGTAATTGCTTATATAACTATACTTGTTATCCAAATTGCTCACAATGGGATTTCGTTTTTAATTGTAATGCAATAACAGGAGGTACTTTAAATTGCATATTTTCTTGTTTATATGGAGACAATTACCCTGACGTTGGTGAAGGTATAGGAACTTCAAAGAATAAAATTTACGGTGGAAACACTAATAAAATAGTGGGTTGTAGTGGACAAAATGGTTCACTAGATCCAACAACTATATGGATAGGTCAAACATGGTGTAACCGTATATTTGGTGGATTGCAAAATCATATCGTACAACAAGCTGCCCCCCTGATAGGAGGATCTCAAACCTATGCAGATCTACGTTGTAATGCTATTCTTGGAGGATTTCAAAATAGAATATGTGGTGGATATCACGGATATGGTGCTAGAGTAAATGTAATTGCAGGAACAAGAGATTCTTGTATCTGCACAGGAGGAAAAACAGGAGGTGACATAGAAAATGTTTTTATAGGAAGTCATTGCGTGACTATTAGTTCGAGTGCTTGTTGTGCCGTATCACAATTTAATGCGATTAGTAAAACAACAAATAATTTTGCTATACCACATCCTGATCCAGAAAAATGTAATACACATAAGTTATATCATACAACATTAGAGTCGCCAACGGCAGGTGATAATCTTTATCGCTATCGGGTATTAACAAAAAATGGTTGTGCAACTTACGAGCTGCCTAGCTATTACAAGTTTTTAAACTGTAACGATCAAGTCTGGCTAACACCTAAAGATCACACAGGCAATGCATGGGGCTGCGTAAACACATCACAAACAGAAATTCACATAAAATCAGATCAAGACGGGGAATACAATGTCATGCTAATAGGAACAAGAAAAGATGAACTAGCTCAAAGAGCGTGGAAAGGAGTAGAAAGGTTTTCACAGCCTACTAACATTAACGAAGAAGAAAACGGTCGTGGACTAGAATTTAAATAATGCCATATAGTAATATCAATATAACCGCTTCTACAGGACTTGATTATAAAGTCAATGACTTTATCTATCTACAATATGACGCCAATACCACTATATACGGCAGAGTTGTTTCCTACAATCAAAATACAGGAGCGCTAACGCTAACTCCATACTCATTCACAGGGGCAAACGGCTCATATAACGCATGGGATGTTCAGCTATCAGGTAAAAGGGGTACATCGGGGAATGCATCCTCATCGGGTACTACGGGAACGAGCGGTACATCAGGATCTTCAGCTAATTCTAATAACAACGGAACAAGCGGCGTCAGCAGTACATCAGGAGCAGCAGGATCGAGCGGTAACAACGGTTCAAGCGGCACCTCGGGAACAAGCGGAACAAACGGCACTAACGGAACAAGTGGAGCTAATTTTGCTCGTGCCACATCTGGAACAAATGGAAGCAGTGGACAGAGAGGAGCTTTTAGGACGTCTGGCACTGCAGGTACTAGCGGGACAGCAGCCTCATCAGGAACATCGGGAACATCAGCAGCATCGGGAAGCAGTGCTACAAGCGGAACAAGCGCCTCAAGCGGAACAAGCGGTACTGCGGCAAGCTCAGGAACAGCTGGAACATCAGGTACCTCTACGGCATCGGGTTCATCCGCAACATCAGGAACAGCTGCCACATCGGGATCTTCTGCCTCATCAGGCTCAAACGGAGCAAACGGAATTTCGGGATCTAACGGAACAGCAGGCACAGCAGGTACATCGGGAACGACAGGAGCATCAGGCTCGTCAGGAACGGGGGGAACTAACGGCTCGGCAGGCACAGCAGGGGCAAACGGCTCAAGTGGTACGTCAGGCACAAGCAACACCGCAGGATCTAACGGGACAAACGGAACAAGCGGTGCTACAGGATCAAGTGGAGCAGCAACAATAAGCAGTACAGCTGGATCGTCAGGTACAAATGGTGTCAACGGTACAAGCGGTGCGTCGGCAGCCTCCACCGCATCGGCAACATCAGGAACAAACGGATCAAGCGGTACAAACGGATCAAGCGGCGCATCAGGAGCTTCAACAACGAGTCAAGTAAGCGGAACATCAGGTCTAAGTAATGTATCAGCGACAAGCGGGGTATCGGGAACATCAAATACATCGAATACTTCTGGATCATCTGGAACAAGTGGAGCAAGCGCCTCAACAGGAACAAGTGGAGCAAGCGGTGCAAGCGGTGGAACAAATGGAACCTCTGGCTCAAGTGGCACATCGGGCGCATCGGGAAGCACAGGAACGGCAGGATCGAGCGGTACAGCAGGTCTAGGAGGCGGTACATCAGGAACAAACGGATCATCTGGAACATCAGGATCTAGTGGCGCTGCGAGATCTAGTGGAACGAGCGGAACGAGCACGGGTACGAGCGGTGTTAGCGGTACATCGGGATCGAGTGGCACTAACGGCAGCACTGGAACATCAGGAACGTCGGGAACATCAGGAGTGTCTACAGGTGCTACGAGCGGAACCAGTGGAACAACTGGTACAAATGGAACGTCAGGATCATCAGGAACATCAGCCACAGCAGGCTCATCAGGAACATCAGGATCGACAGGCGCAGCAGGAGCTTCAGGGCTTTCTAGGACATCAGGATCTAGCGGAACAGCAGGAACAAACGGTGCCACGCCAACACAAGGCGTTAGTGGATCAAGCGGTACGGCAGGCTCTAACGGAACTTCGGGCTCTAGCGGTGCCACACCAAGTCAAGGGGCTAGCGGTGTTAGCGGCACGGCAGGCTCTAACGGAACATCAGGCTCAAACGGCGCAACAGCAACACCAGGAGCAAGTGGCGTAAGCGGGAACTCAGGAAATAGTGGATCAAACGGCTCAAACGGTGTTGCGGGTGCATCAGGATCGAGCGGTGTCAGCGGCACAGCAGGCTCCAACGGAACATCGGGCTCAAACGGCGGAAACGGCGCATCAGGTGTTAGCAATGTGTCTGGCACTAGTGGCTCATCAGGAACGTCAGGAGTAAGTGGTGCGGCACAAACTAGCGGTTCATCAGGAACGTCTGCATCGAGCGGGACAAGCGGCACTTCAGGATCTAGTGGAGCAGCAGCAGCGAGCGGCGCTTCAGGAACATCAGGATCGACAGGCTCAAGCGGAACATCGGGCTCAAACGGTGCCAACGGCGCAAGCGGTGGATCAGGGGTTTCAGGCGGTTCGGGATCGAGCGGCACATCAGGCTCAGCGGGTGCCAACGGGGCAATCGGAATATCTGGGGTTTCAGGAACAAATGGATCGAATGGTACTTCGGGATCGAGTGGTGCTGTAGCAAGTAATGGTGGATCAGGAAAAAGCGGCACATCGGGATCTAGTGGTGGATCAGGCAGCTCTGGAGCATCGGGGGCATCAGGGACATCAGGATCATCGGGCAGTCAGGGCACTTCAGGGACAAACGGCACATTTGGTAGTACGCCCACCGCTCGGGGTTCAGGAACATCAGGATCGAGCGGCACTTCAGGTGCAACAGGAAAATCTGGAACGTCAGGAACAAGCGGTGTCAATGGGCAATCAGGCTCTTCGGGAACTTCGGGTGTATCAGGAGTAAGTGGCGCAGTTGCCAATACATTTTTTATCTGCTGTGTAGCGGGTGGGAACAACGTAATAAACTGTTGCTGTCCAGGAGCATCCGCTACTCCAACAGGTTACACTGTTAGTTTTGGATGCATTGCCAATTCTAGTAATTCGTGGATTATAAATGGCGTATGTGCTACCCCCGTACTTACGACTATATGTTGTGCTAATAATTCTTACGTTAGCGAAAATTTATACCAAGATGTTTGTGGTTGTAGTAATCCAGTACTTTGTTGCGTAAGTAATGTTTTTGCTGATGGAGATGGTGTTTATACTAATTTTGATCCTTATAGTGGAGGAGCTGGGTGTACAACATGTTCTTTTCAAGTATATATTGGTGAATTTGGTATATATAAAGGTTCTAGCAACGGATGCGTATCTAATGCTTTTTTACTTTATCAAGGTCAGATAGCCTGCCCAAATGTTAATGGAGCGTTTATTTACGGCGCAAATTCTGTGTGTAACTATAATTTTGTAGTAGCCCCGCCTAATAGCAGCGTTATTACTGGCGGTTGTAGATTTTACGCAAATGTGTTACAGAAAAGTTCAGGTACGTTTACAATAGACCATCCCAATCCAGAAAAAGAAAATCTATATAAGCTAATGCACAGCTTTGTAGAAACACCTTCGCAAGGGGATAATATCTACAAATTTCAAGTAAGTGCAGTAAATTGTTGTGCCACCATAGAACTTCCATCTTATTACAAATGGTTGAATTGCAATACTCATGTACACGTTAGCTCAGTTGGACACTTTGGATCTGGCTATGGAAAATTAAGCCTTGATGAGACAAAGATTGATTTGACAACCACCGAAGACGGCAAATATGATGTAATTTTACTTGGCACTAGAAAAGATGAAAATGGCGTAAAAAACTGGTCAGAACCAGAGGAAGAAGATATGGATATACATAAAATACTATAAAATAAAACAATATGCTTGTTGCTACAATTAACCCCCCCGCAAAAAAAATTATTCAAAACAGCCCCTTTAGCGCTACACAAGAATTTAGTGGCGATAAAATGATTGTAAAATGCACTAGACTCTTAATAGGTGCGTCTTCTGCCTCAAATGATGACGCTAGATTTGACATTCGTTTTGGTAAAGTCAAATACGAAAAAAATCCTGATGGAAGTCAAGGAAATCCTATTTTAGAAATTTTACTTTCGTATAGCTGCAACCTTACACAAGCAGAAATGGCTAATTGGGGTACAGATGACACTGTAGTATATGATTTAATCGCTCAAAAATTAGGATTTCAGATTGTTAGCCTCGAAGAAGTGCCTGGACTACAATTCACCCTTTAATAAATGCCCTACTCAAACATAAGTTTAACCGTAAGCACTGGCCTAAGTTACTTGGCAGGTGATTTCGTACAAATAAGTAATGATGCGAATAACTACTTCATTGCTGTCGTTGTATCGTATAATAGCGGTACGGGCGCCATGGTGGTTACACCTACAACTTATGTTGGCAGCGGTACGTATACAAGCTGGAACTTAAACCTTACAGGTACAGACGGAAGCGCAGGAACAGCAGGCACAGCAGGCACAAGCGCCGCTAACGGATCAGCAGGCGTCAGCGGATCTAGCGGCACATCGGGAACAAATGGTACTTCAGGCAGTTCAGGCACATCGGCATCAAGCGGAACTACAGGAACTTCGGGTACTATAGGAAGTAGCGGAACGGCTGGTACAAGTGGAAGTAGCGGAACGTCTGGAGCAAGTACAAGCAGCGGTACATCGGGCAGATCTGGTACATCCGCTGTTAACGGGACAAGTGGAACGTCAGGAACAAGCGGTGGGCAGATAGGATCTTCAGGTAATTCAGGCAGCAATGCCACATCGGGTACTAGCGCCTCATCAGGTAGCAACGGAACATCAGGAACGACAGGAGGTGCTAACGGCTCTAGCGGATCAAGCAACTCATCAGGCAGTGCAGGTACTTCAGGCTCAAACGGTACCAGTGGCGCTTCATTCTCAGGTGATGGTTCAAACGGTACTAGTGGAACTAGCGGTACTGCGGGATCTCGCGGAACGTCAGCGTTATCTAATCAATCTGGTAGCAATGGTCTTGCAGGTGCTTCAGGCTCAAACGCAACGAGCGGGGCAGCAGGAACTAGTGGTCAAAGCGCAACGGCGGGATCAAACGGCACATCAGGAAGCTCTGGAACGGCAGGAACCAACGGAACAGACGGCTCAAGGGGATCAAACGGCTCTAGCGGAACGTCAGGGACTACAGGAAGCAACGGAACGGCAGGAACAAGCGGTACAACAGGCACAGCGGCAAGCTCAGGTACATCTGGCACCACAGGATCGAATGGGACGTCAGGGACAAGCGGCTCTAATGGGGCTAATGGTTCTTCTGGCACATCAGCAACATCGGGATCATCGGGAACGGCTGGCACATCGGCATCATCGGGAACTAATGGTACGTCAGGTAGCAATGGAACGAGCGGAACAGCAGGAACTTCTGGATCGCGTGGAAGTAGTGGAACAAGTGGCGCATCGGGCAGCTCTGGCACATCGGGGACAAGTGGTTCGTCTGGCACTAGCGGCAGCGCAGCATCGGGAGGAACATCTGGCCTTAGCCAAACAAGTGGTCTTAGCGCATCAAGCGGGACGAGCGGGACGAGCGCAAGCTCAGGCACATCAGGCTCATCAGCAGTCTCAACAACATCAGGATCATCTGGCACAAGCGGAACAGCAGCCACATCAGGAAGCTCAGGAACGTCAGGATCATCAGGAGCAAACGGAGCTTCAGGTTCTTTGGGTACAGCAGGATCGTCGGGAACGTCTGGTACCGCTGGTACAAGTGGTCAGACAGGATCGACAGGAACAAACGGATCAACAGGAACTGCGGGTGCAAATGGCTCAAGCGGCACTAGCGGATTAAGTAATACATCAGGATCTAACGGAACAAACGGTACGAGTGGCTCAACAGGAGCTAATGGCGCCTCAACTGCAAGTGCCACATCAGGATCAAACGGTACAACGGGTACAGCAGGATCAAGCGGTGCTTCGGGTGCGTCAACGGCATCAGCAACTAGTGGATCAAGCGGAACAAGTGCAACAAACGGTTCTAGTGGAACTTCGGGGACATCAACGGCCAGCCAAGTAAGTGGAACATCAGGAACATCAGGTAGCTCTGGAACAAGTGGAACATCAGCGGTTTCAAGCACATCGGGATCGAGCGGCAGCTCTGGAACGAGCGGAACAGCAGGATCTAGTGGTGTAAGTGGCGTTTCAGGCACATCGGGAAGTTCGGGCACTAGCGGAACTACTGGTACAGCAGGATCAAGCGGTGCTTCAGGTACATCTACGGGATCAGGAGTATCAGGAAGCTCAGGAACGAACGGATCGAGCGGTGCAGGCGGTGCAAGTGGTTCCTCTACGGCATCGGGAACGTCAGGATCGAGTGGAGTAAGTGGTGCAAATGGTGCATCGGGAGGTAGTGGCGTGAGCGGGGGATCTGGCACATCAGGAAGCTCAGGTGTTTCAGGAACATCAGGATCAAATGGCGTTAGCAATGTTAGTGGAGCTAGTAACACATCAGGATCAAGTGGTAGTTCGGGTGTAAATGGTGCTAGCGGTGGATCAGGAACTTCAACTGCATCGGGTGTTTCAGGAACATCTGGAAGCTCGGGCGCGTCTGGAGCTAGCGGCGCAAGTGGAGTTTCTGGACTTTCAGGAACTTCAGGTAGTAGTGGTTTGTCAAACCTATCAGGTGGATCAGGTATTTCGGGCAGTAATACCGCATCAGGTACTTCGGGATCAAGCGGGGTGAGTGGCGCTAATGGTGGTTCGGGTGCGTCAGGATCATCGGGTACTTCGGGTTCATCAGGCGCAGCAGGAGCAAGTGGATCTAGTGGTACTTCAGGAAGCTCAGGCACAAGCGTAGATGCTGTTATAAGATATTGTGGCAATGCCAGTGTTGGAGCAATTTATACAGGGAATGTAATTGGAGGAGGTAGTGATGGGCAGAATTTCATAGGGCCAGGGTGCAATAACTGTATATGCGCAAGTGGTTGTCAATCAACCATATTGGCTAGCGAATGTATACGAATGATTTGTTGCGCCCCTTTTTATGAGACTGCGATTGCGAGCAAGTGTATTAACTTCTGCTCAAACGGATTTAATGTGGCTGTTGCAAGCTTAGGATGTCCAGACAATGTATTAAGTGGAAGGTATAATGTGCTTGCCGCAACTAATTTTAATTCCACGGGTACAGCAGGGAACATTTACCAGTATTCATACATAATGGCCTCATGTGGTGGTGCTTTATGTGGCTATTGCTGCAGTGGTATTCTTGGTGTTTCAGCAAGCCCTATAATGGCAGCAAATGGAACACAGTGTTTTGAAATTATAGAAAAAGTTTCAGGTAAATTTGTTATACCTCACCCCGATCCAGAAAAAACACACACCCATAAACTTTTTCACTCGTTTGTTGAAACTCCTACAAATGGTGACACTCTTTATAGATATGAAATAACTGCAATAAATTGCCAAGCGCGATTTGAATTGCCTGATTATTTTAAGTTCTTAAACAGAAATATAGTTACAAAAGTATCTCCGCTTGGTCACTTTGGTCGTGGCTATGTCATTTTAGATGATGATCTTACTGGATTTGATTTATGTGCAAACAACGATGGAAAATATAATGTATTTTTATTAGGTACTAGAAAAGATAAAGCTTCTCTAAAAAATTGGAGAGGTGCTGAACAAATGATATAAAGAAAATAAAAAATGAATATAATTTTTTCAATCCAAGGCGGATTGGGTAAATCTATTTTTGCAACAGCAGTATGTAAAGCAATTAAAAACAATTATCCTTCTTCAAAGCTTATTGTTTTAACAGGCTATCCCGATGTTTTTTTAAATCTCGATTATGTAGATATGTCATTTGGACATGGTCAAGAACTTTATTTTTTTGAAAAGTATATCCAAAACCAAGAAGTTAAAATTTTTGCTAATGAGCCTTATTTAATGGCTGAACATGTTCAACAAACGGAGCATATTATAGAGACATGGTGTAAAATGAATGGTATAGTTTACAGAGGTGAACTTCCAGACGTTTATCTTAATGAAAGAGAGATTACCTTTTTTGCAAATAAGTTTAGATCTGATAAGCCAATAATGATACTTCAAAGTAACGGTGGCGGTGGGCAAACTGAACTGAAGTATAGTTGGGCAAGAGATATGCCATCAGTTGTAGCGAAAACTATAGTCGATGAATTTCATCATAAGTATAGCATTTTTCACCTTCGTAGAGATGATCAATTAGGATATGAGCATACCATTCCTATACAAGGAAGCTATAAAGAACTTGCATGCCTAATTGCTTTTAGCTCTAAGCGTTTGTTTATCGACAGCTTCGGACAGCATTTAGCTGCCGCCCTTAAAAAGCCTTCTACTGTTCTATGGATTGCAAATTCTCCAGTTGTTTTTGGTTACGATGTGCATGATAATATCCTGCCAAATCCTGAAACGAAGAAACCAGATCTTCGACACGCAGTTTTTGGAAAGTATAACATCGGCGGGGCTTTACATGAATTTCCCTACGAAAAAGATAGTGAGATATTTAACATAGATAAAATCTTAGCTTCCCTTTATGCACAATAGATTCCATAAGGGGAAACCAAAAAATCAATGATGCCGTTTCGTAAGTGATTGAAAGCGTTTTCAGGCGTTTCTACAATAGGCTCATTGTGTACATTAAAAGAAGTATTAACCAGTATACCCATCCCTGTAGCTTCCTTATAAGCTTTTAAGATCTGGTAAAATAAGGGATTACTTTCGCTCGTTACTATTTGTATTCTAGCTGTCTTGTCTTTAGGGTGCACAACCGTTGGGATGGCTTCTTTCCACTCCTCTTTTGTATCAACAAGTAAGGTCATAAATTCTGCCGTATATTTTGATTTTTCAATCGTAAAATATCTATCTACGTCTTCATCTAATACAGCAGGAGCAAAGGGCATATAATCGTTTCTTTGAAGTTTATCATTCAGTATATTATATGTTTGTTCATGTGTACAGTCGCATATTATACTTCTATTTCCTAGTGCACGAGGCCCATGTTCGCTTCTTCCTTGATAGAGACCTAAAATTTTTTTATTCTTTAGCAAATTAGAAACCATTTCTAAATTAAAATCGTGTCTTTCAAAACCTTCTGCTGCTTTATCAAATTCTTCTTTACTGTATTCATTTCCCAAGAACACGTTTTGTAAGCGATACGGTTTAAATTCGGGGTTCAATTGTTTCCAAGCACCAACACAACAACCAAAAGCCAATCCCTCGTCTCCCATAGGAGGTAAGACAAAAATCTCGTCAAATTCCTTCAGCTCGTTAATCTTTTTGTTGAGTTTAACATTCGCAAATATGCCACCACTTAATGCTAGCTTTTTTACATGAGGGACTCTGCTATGAAAATTCTTAATTAACTCGATCACCTTTTCTTCAAATATGGTTTGACCTGTGCAAGCAATGTCTTCAACCGCTGACTTGTTTTTCCAATACTTAGATCCTACAACCTGATAAAATTTAGTAAATAGGTCTTGATATACCCCCCCTGCCTCAATAGAATGATTATCATCATCGGTTTGAGTTCCTTCAATCTTTATTACATCTTTCCACGCGGAATATAAATTAGGCCACACGTTTCCATGACCAGATAGGCCCACTACCTTTCCTTCGTCTTTTAATCTCTTAAATCCAACAAACTCAGTAATGGCCGCGTAAAAATGCCCAAGTGATTTTTTCTTCGTAGTAATCCCATCCAAATACTCTAGTCTTCCAAGTGTTCCAATATATGTTCTTGAACTATGCGCATTTACACCACCGCTAGCGTCAGCGCAAAAAACAAGCGTATCTTCTTGGAATCCTGATAAGTAGTACGATAAAATGGCATGCGATTCATGATGGTCTATGTAGATATATTTACTTTCTGGAATCTCATATAAAAAAGCAGCTTTGAAAATATGCCTGGCTGTTTCAAAAGGAAAAAATGAAGTAAAGTAGTCCATCTCATCAAAAACAACGCCATATCTATTTCGCAAACAGTTTACCGATTGATTTGGGTATCTCTCAAACGAGTTCTCAAAATCTACATGTGTTTTAATCCTAGTAAGGCGTTCTTCTTCAATAACTGCTACTATTTCACCATTTTTCATATAACACGCACCGCAAGAATGCGCCCCCGCAATAAATCCTAAAATTTTAGATTCCTTCATGTTCTTTTATTTTACTTATTAAACGATCGCTAGTTATCAACTTATGACATTCAAAATGTCTAGGCGTGTCCTCGTGTCTAGGACACCAATTCCAGTTTCCTTTATCAAACCTAAATTTCAGGTCATGCCAACATGAGTTGCAAACACTCTCATCAGTTATTCTGATAGTGTTTATATTAAACTCATGCTCCTTATTAGTGAAGTTAGAGATCATATAAACTCTCTTTCTTAATGACCAAGCTAGCCACGCTAAACCACTAGATAAACCAATAAAAAATTCGCTATGATGTATGTAATTCATAGTGTTCTCAAAAGACTTATCCTCCATTTCAATAAGATTTCTAAATGTTGAAGTCTTTTGCTCCATCATTTCAGACTCTTTAGATATTTCAATTACTTTATATCCATTTTCAACCAAAAAATCTATTGTTTCTTGCCAATAATACCAAAGCTTGCACTTAGAAGTAGAGTAGATCGATATGCACACATACTTATCAGCCATAGGCCTTTCTTTTGGGACAAAATCAATAATCGGCTGAATTTCACGGTAGGGAAGATTAAGTATGTTGGTTGCACTCTGCTGTAAGGGTATCAAAATTGGGTTTACAGGTTCTTTATGCTTTTCCCAATACCAACCAATTTCAATCATAGCCATCAAATTTGGTACGCTGACGCCACGATCGACAAATTCAAGCTCTGGGTATGTTTTTTCAAACATAAAATTTTTAAAGGTAGATACAATTACATGGCATTCATAATGCTTTGCAAACTCTAAACAGTATGGAATCCAAGCAAGTGTATCTCCTAATGCTTTACTCTCAAATGAAATAAAAACCCTTTTTCCTTTTAGCTGTTCTAAAATGTTTACCTGCTTTATTGTTCTGCCTTCATATCTGACAAAAACAGCGATGTCAGAAAGATATTTTCGATCTAATTGTGCCCAGTGACCAATACCCATTTCGCACTTATAAAGAACCTTATTGTCCTTTCTGTCTACAAAAGAAACTTCATAAGTTCTGTTCTTTCCTTCGTCTGAAGTAATACTGAAATAACATCCTTTTACATGGTGTATATTATAGCTAATCATAATTTCTCTGTGTTATTATAAACTTCAAAATATCTTCTTTTTATTGTATCGCTATCTGCGTTATGAAACTGGCTCACCGCATAATACATATTGCTCAATTCTTTACAGGCATGTAACCAATCATACTTATCTCTAACTAAGAGCATTTTTGACTTTATTGTATCGTAGTTATCGATAGTGTGCTTTATCTTTTCTATGACTTCCCCAGTCGATAATTGATCAAGCTTAAACAAACCCTCAATAGGCCTTGAACCCCTATAAGTAGCAACAGTTGGTATGGCGCAACTTGCTGCCTCAAGGAGAGTTAAATTAGGATGTCCTGCTTCAAGCATAGATGGATGCAGGAAAATTGTATGGTCATGGTAAATTTGTAAAAGCTCTGTTTCGCTAGGGTTTCTAGCTACCAAGTTTAGCTTTTCGTAAGATCCAATATCAGAATGTATTTCAAAAAATCGCTGGTTAGTTTCAGTTCCAACTATTGTTATGGGTAAATTAAGTTCTCTTGCGGCTTCAACTCCATATCTGAAGCCTTTCCTATCAAAACCAGAATCACCACCCAATCCGTTGTTTGCTACCATTAACAATTTATGCCCATCAAAGGATTTGGGGCTTGGTGTAAAAAAATTAGTATTGACTGCATGTGATAAATAAAATAGTTTATCTGTTTCTTCAAATAAATCAACATAATACTCTGCGTGCGTTATAGCAAAGATTGACTTTTTCATCGCTTCGAGATTATGATTATAGCAATAGCTACCCCTTCCATAATGCTCAGTATGATGATCATGTAGAGAAAAAACATAAGGAATGCCTCTTTTGTGAAGCTCTAAGGCTAAATTACCCATGTGTACATGTACGAAATCGTACTCATTAGGTTGCACCTCCTTTTCATGTTTAATATCAACTTCATGTCCAAGTTGCTCTAAACAAGCCTTATACTCTCTAACAATCTTTTCTACAGCACCCCATCCCATTTGTCCCACGGGGCGGATAGGAATCATACCTGTTGTAATTTGACAGATTTTCATATTTTATATTTTAGGCCATCCATTTTTCCAATAGTTCGGGCCATAGTTAATAAAGATTTCTTCTCCTTTTTTTATAGATCTTATCGTATAAACCCCAATACCAATATCGCAACTGTACCAAGATGCATTATTATTGTCATCATGGTTATAAACAGAAATATACCCCAGTGCAATTGCGTAATTGTCGGTGTTCATTGGAAAAGAAAATACTATCTTTTTTAGATGATAAGGGGTGTTTTCCCAGTTGGATCTAAGGCAATTACTTACTGGAGAAATTTCTAGTAATGTGTTTGCTGGTATATCGTTTTTTGCAAAAATACCAACACCACCTTTAGGGCTATCCGCTTTAACATATATGTCAGGACTTAAATAATACACTATCTGAAGTTCTTATCTTGTTTATCAATTAGAGAAAAACCATTTACCTGGGTTGTAATTCTGTTGTGAAGGATTGCCATTTTATATGGGCTGTTTTTAAAAATAAGATTGAAATACATGTCACTTGCATCCCATTTTTCAGTCCTAAATTTATCTTTCAACCAAGTCTTTGTAAACTTAGGGAACATAATACACTGAAGACCTATGATATGATTGGTTATGAAAAGAAGATCTTGATTTGGAACATCTTGAATTTTAGGTGATTGCAACCAACCTTGTTCAAGTGTTCTCGTATCGCCAAAGCTCATATAGCCGATGTTGTGATCATCGCAAATTTTAGCCGCATCAAATACTTTTTTACAAAATTCTTCTATTGAGCACTCAATCAAACAATCTCCTTCACAAACGATTAAAAAGTCGCATTCTTCAAATTCGCTTAGGACTGCGTTTTTGAAGGCTTCGTAGCATCCAAAGTGGGGTGGGGTGAGGGCTGTTCCGAGTTTATGTACAGTATCGTCATCAAAGAGTTCCATTGAAACGCATTGAGGTCGCTGACAGTTGTATTTTGGTGGTAGATCCTTATAAGGCTCGTTTGAGTGTAGGATATATTGGATTCCATGCTCTTGCACTCGTTGGAGTGATTCTCTACTTTTTTGTTCTCTTTCATCATTGAGAGTAGTTTGTATGTGAACTAACTTTATTTTAGGTCTTTTATTTTCCCATTTAAAATAACCAGTATTTCGATAAGTACCTAAATTTCTTTCGTTTATATTATAGGTTTCCCTTTTATACATTACATCGTCATCATAAAACTCAAGGATAATTTCTATTGGTTTTTTGTTATAGATAATCTCTTTTCTAAACTCTCTTGACTTACTGATTTGAAAACTACCATTATAAAACTCGCTTCCATCTTCTAGCATAACCACCTTTACCTTTCTGTCGTCAACATTATAAGTGTAGAAGTAAAACATATATTTGTTTTCTTCTTTGTCTATGGGTACGATTGAATAGTATTCGCTATTAGATGCAACGCCCCTGCCACTGTTTACCAATAGTGTTTGTTCTTCATTGTGTATGTAAACTATTTCATTTAGTTTTGAGCTAATCTTTTTAGACATATAATCTTCTAAAAAGTTATGTGAACCAGCATTTTCACATGCTCTGTTATAGTCTTCAGGTGTTCTTACGTCATCAACTAGATTTAAAAAGTAGTCAACATCGAAAGTCATTCCATTTGTTTCAACTCCCTTACCAAAAGGAGTATTTAAACTACCTAGATAAGCAGTATTTGATCCAGCAACATTTTCAAAAGAAGTTTCAACGGTAGGTATGTCTTTTGCGTTTAGGATTACGTCATAGGTGATATAAAAAAACCTCTTATATCCTAAATCTTTAGCAAATTTGGCAGAGGTCACCATGTTGACTAAAACCGTTAGGGATTGATTGCTATGTTTTAACCCATTTATGTTCATGTCCAAATGATACTCGTTCGTATGTCTAAAAAACTTAGTATAATAGGAGTGATGACAGAGAGGATTGTGTGAATCATAAATGTAAAAATCTACCATTCGCTGAATTTCTTGATCTACGGGATAATGAGAAATCAGCATTATTTTTCTTCCAAGTGGCTTTAAGCTTATGATTGTATCTTTTGTAAGCTGTACTCTACTTTTAAGGTTGGGATAAGTTCCGATAATTATCACTTCTTCAGTAGAAAGTTCTTTTTTGGGTTTTGTTATTTCTAGTAATTTGTTTGCATCTTGTTCTAAATTACCAGACAAATAGTTCATGTTAGGTTCTTTGTTATATCTGTTCAAATACACGTCAAGATTGTGCATGAGCTTTGGTAGCTCAGGGTATTGTAAGGCCTCTTTTATGACTATTGGGTTTAGTTCTTTGTTACCCCTATCTCCCTTTGAGGGAAATAAGAAAAGATCGGCAGCCCGCATAAAGTCATCTGTGTCACTTCTTTCTCCCCATATAACACAGTTATTTAACCTTTCATTTTCCTCTTTCCACTCCATAATAGGTTTCCAATAAAATTGAAAATTATCAGCTTGATTTCCTAGAAAATGAAATTTAATTTTATAGTCTGCAAGTTTTTCACAAAGCTCGAACGCGTATTTTTGATTTTTTCTAGGAGTAAATAACCCAATAATGACTACGTGCTTGAAATCATGTTCTAAACCTAGCTTTGTTCTATAAGCTGCTTTGTTTATGTCTGTAATGTGATCAACAGGGTACTCTATTATTTCGTAAGGTATAGGTAGATGCTTATATTTTAAAGCATTATATGGACTTACAAATACAAATTTATCAGGACTATATTTTTTGTTTGCTGGATTGAAACTACTATCATGCGTGGTCTCAACGATTGTGTAGCTCCTATTTTTGTTGTAAAGCCAATCAGCCATTTCGTTATCCATGAACATTTCGGGAAACTCTTCCATAGAAACCACGTCAGGTTGAAAAGCGGCCATGATATTTTTTAATTCGATTAGCTTCGTTTCTCCCAAAGATTTAAAATTGCTTTCTCCTACAATCTCTATAATTCTGTTGCGTTGTACGACGTATCGCCACGCAACAAAAGCATGTTCTACAACAACAATATCAAATTGATCTTTCAATAAAGCAATCTTATTGACTGTTACTTGGGGCGCACCACCAGTGCTAAGATGTGGAGTAATTACTAATAATCTTTTCATACTATATTAAAGATTTTATACTTTCTAAAACTTTTTCAACGCTCGGATGGCACTCGTAAGTTGGTTTATTTTCTAAGCATTTTATCAGTGGGGCCACACCTTGTATGTTACCCCACTCTTTAATCCCATATTTGGCATTAGAGGCGCATTGTAAACCGCAACTCCCTTGAACATAAGCATACTTATAGTCTTGGCTGTTCTTTCTGTAGGGGATTCTAAATTCAGGTTTTATGGAAGATCCCAAATGTACTATAGGGGTATCTGTAGTACCTGCAAGATGTAACATACCACTATCCATGGTGACTATACATCTTGCCCGTGTCATAAGGTTCCAACATTGGCTTATACTAGTTTTGTTCATTAAGTTCATTCCCTTTTCAATCTCAAAATTGAAAACAGGCTTTTCTACGTTGAAAAATCCTTTTTCGCTTGAATCTTTACCTATGGAAACTACATGCAGGCCAATTTCGTTCAATTCTTTAGTCAAATTCATCCAATTGATAGCAGGCCATGTTCGCACAGGCCAAGTGCTCACAGGGTGTATAAGTACAAATTCCTTTGGCACTTCTATATCAAATTCTTCTACTGGCCTATAAAAACATTCCATTTCATCCTTCGCCAGCATAAAACCTAAATGAATTGCATGAAACTGGCGTATGTCGATCATATTGTGCTTATACTCTATACCATATTGGTTTTTTTTACCAACATTGTAGAATGAGTTGTGCATTATGTAGTTCTGTTCAAAATACTCAAAGTCTACGGAACTGATTTTAAAACTTTCTTCTACAAAAGGATTCATTTTGAAAATCTCTGGCATAGGAGAAAGCACCGTAATCTTTCTTTCATAATAGTCATGCAGCTTCTTTATAGTAGGTGTAGAGCATATTAAATCCCCTAAACCATTACAAAAACCAAGATTTAAACAAACAGGTTTCATATCATTTATTATATCTAAAATACTCAAAGAACCATTTATATCTTTCGTATATCCAATTACAACCATGTGCTCCTAAAAGCTCTATAGCTTTTGAGCTTTTCATTTCGACAGAATTTCTGATTACATGATCGCCGAATACGCCATGATGTGCATCATCTTCTTCTGTAATCTGATTAACATTATTAAAATCATGATTGAAGTAAGGAACTTCTAAATAGTTGTAAATTCTTTTTATTTCTATTTCTGGACGCAGACAAAAATCTTCATATTTTACAAATAGAACCTTATTAGCATAATTTTCTGTAAACATAGCCTCAAGCCTTTCTAATGCTAACCCTATAGGCGGATTCATGCTAAAGCTATCTATACGTTTGTAAACGGTTGTGTTTTTAAGACCTTCCCATTGAACCATTTTTTGTCTAAAAGGATTTCTTCTAAATAGGCCTTCCATACTTGCAAATATGTCTCGTAAGTCACGAATCATCATGATCGTCTTAGGCTTATATGGCATAAATTGCTCAGCCCAGGGTAAAAAGTAAGCCCAAGATCTATTTTTATCTAAAAAATAAGGTTTGTCAGTTAATGAGCCTACATAAGAGCTTAATGCTCCGTAACAAAATGCATGAAAGGCTTTTTCATGTAATTCGGGTGTTTTGCTATGGATATATTCGGGCAAGTCATTATAAAGTGTTCTAGCTCCATACAAAAGATCTAAAGTCCCTGAAGATGGCGTAACATAAAAGTCAGGATTTTGCCCCATCACGTTTTGTAAAAGAGTAGATCCTGTACGTGGTAAGCTAGATTGAAAAAAAATCTTAGTCATTATATTCGTAATTTACAAGGTATGAGAAAAGATCATTTTTGAAACAAATCGTTAAGTTCAAATTCATATTTTCAACAACTGATATTTCAGAGTTATGTACTTTAAACATGCATAGTATGTCCTTCTCGGCGATTTCATTTAAAAGAGCATGTGCCTTTTCAACCGTGAGGTTTTGTAAAAGATTATCGAGCAAAATATAATCGTATGCAGATAAATCTTTAGCAAGCAACTCGTCAAAATTGTAAATAGTTATGTTTGGAAAGTATTCTGATAGTAAACGATAGTTACCGCACACATCAACAAACTTAGACTGCGTAGCTACGTTTTTTATCAAATGTTTTAACACCTTATAGCGCATTCCTATTGTGTTTATGAACCATAAAGAAGTCGTCCGTCTTTGTATTCTCTCTAACTATTTCATAGCCCAAGTCTTTTAAAAAGGCAACTGCTAATTTTTGGCTACTCAAATCTTCAAGCCAAATCTGTGGCTGATCCCTTCTAAGTGTCGTTTGCATTCCTTCAAAGGCTGAAAGCTCATGCCCCTCCACATCGATCTTTATGAGAGAGATTGGCTCGGTTTGCTTTAGGTCGTCTATCGCTAATACGATATTGTCATTACTTCCGTGTTGATCAAGTTTGACTACCCCACAATTAGAGAAATGACCATCATTATAAGTCACAATTGAAGTCCTACTTCCTACCCCAACATTGAAAGATTTGACATCTTTGTAAGAAGCAGTGTTTTTCTTCAGCAAATTATAATTCTCGTGATGTAGCTCAAAAGCCCATATTTTACAGTCTGGAAAGTAATGTTTAAACTGCAAAGTATGGCTTCCTATGTTAGCCCCTATATCTAAGATTAGTCCGTTTACATCAAACATAGAAGACCAAGACTTAAATAGTTCAAATTCCCAAAAGTCATTGTACTTTACAATGTCATCTGAAATGCACTCTGGAGATTGGAAAATCAACATGGGAACTCCCCGTATGCTGACTAATCTAGTTTCTCTCATACGTTTTTGTAAGATTTTTCCTCAACAATCTCAGATCCATACGCCAAATTGATTTGCTTCTTAATCCTAGCTCTTTCGTCATTTTTGATATATACCTGCCTCGCCCAATAGATGAACTTTTCTCCAAAATCTTTATTTGCTTCATGCTCACGCTTTGCATCTTCAATACCCCATAATTCTTGATTGATCTCGAAAAGCGACTTGTATAGAGTACCTGCTTGATAGTTCTTATCTATTTCAAATGCTATTTCTGTCAAAAAATCATACTCTTTTTTGACGTTATTTAACTTAGTAATATCTGTGATTTTTTCGAGCTTATTTTGTAGTATTGTAATCTTGTCGAAAAGCTCGCCTACTGACACTGGTATTTTTATAGTCATTCCTTTATTTTTTCGCAGGTTGTAAAAATACAAGAAAACCATATAAAAAAAAGAAATTTTTTTAATAAAAAAAGTGTATAATTTTACTCAATTTTTAGAGAAAATAAATGAGGATATTTTTCAATAGCAGTATGCCGAGATCTGGTAGCACACTTCTGCAGAACATCTTAGGAAACAACCCAGATTTCTACGCCACACCCACATCGGGTTTAGTGGAGATGCTTCTTTCGTCTAGGAAACAGTATACTCACTCTCCTGTTTTTAAGGCCCAGGACGAAGAAGCCATGAAAAGAGCCTTTCTTACCTATTGCAGATACGGAATAGAAGGCTATTTTGCCGCTTTAACTAATAAAAAATACGCAATCGATAAGTCGCGAGCTTGGGCTTTGAACTGGGCTTTTTTGGACTCATTCTATCCGAATCCTAAAATGATTTGTATGGTGAGAGACCTTAGAGACATCATTGCTTCGATGGAGAAGAATTTTAGGAAATACCCAGAAAAGTATGATCCTTCCCAAGACACACCCCCACAGGGCATAACCGTAGGTGAAAGGGTGGGATTATGGATGCAAAATAAACCCGTGGGAACCATGTTTAAAAGCCTTAAAGAAGTGATAAATAGGGGATTGGATCAGAAAATACTTTTCATCAGATTTGAGGATTTGTGTGAAAACCCAGATTATGAAATAAAAAAAGTATATGATTTTCTTGAAGTCCCTTATTTCAAACATGACTTTAATAACATAACTCAGGTAACACATGAAGACGATAAGTTCCATGGTCGTTATGGAGATCATAAAATACAACCGAGCATTAGAGTCGTTTCTTCAAAAGCAGAAGAATTGCTTGGAGAATTGATTTGCAATCAGTTATATGAAAAAAATGAATGGTATTTCAAATACTTTAACTACTTAAAATGAGTAAAAAGATCAATGTAAAAATTAGGTACAATACCAACTTTCCTGCTAAAAGCGATAAGAAATGGAGGGTTTTGGTGGACGACACTCAACATTTAACAGATGAGATTGAGGTGCATTGCAAACTGTTTAGCACAGAAGATAAAGTGCTAGGAGACGATGGCCAAGAAGTCACCAAGTACCATGTCTCATGTTCAGCAAAATCAGTATCATTTTTAAATAAAAAAGGTGTAATCACTGCTATAATCAAATGATAATCTTACTATTTGGCCAACCCGCCTCTGGAAAATCAACACTGGCAAATGAACTAATTAAACGACTAGAAAGTTCAATAAATATAGATGGAGATAAATGGAGGGAAATAACAAAAAACAAAGATTACTCAAAAGAAGGCAGACTAAGAAACCTAAAAGGGGCTTTTGATATGGCTTTATATCTTGAGAAAGAGGGTTATTTGCCTGTAGTTAGCTTTGTTACCCCTTACCAAGAATTAAGAGACTATCTTAAACTTAATGCCACAGATCTTATACAAGTACACCTAATTTATCAAGAAGATCGTGGTAGAAACGATAGGTTTGCGCCAGACTTTGAATTTCCTGAAAATGAGATTATTACGATAAATACATCAAACCTTTCAATTACAAAATCTTTGCTGACAATACTTGCCGAATGTGCACTACGTTTAAACCTTAAATTTAAAGATAATGTGGAGTAAAATCGTTCATGTAAAAAGCAGCCTCGATCCGAAACCTGATCAATATGCTCTTTTTATCGGTAGGTGGCAACCCCTACATGACGGGCATAAGCTTCTTTTCAATAAAGTTTTAGAGGCTGGGGGAAACGTATGTATAGCAATAAGATCGCAGATACCCGATCAGAAAAATCCTTTTACAGCTGAGCAAGTAAAAGAAAACATAGAAGAAGTTTATAGGCAAGATATTGAAAAACAAAGAGTTAAGGTTATAGTCATACCCGATATATGCTCAGTTGAATTTGGTAGGGGTGTTGGATATGACATCATAGAACATGTTCCACCTACTGAAGTGGCAGAAATTTCGTCTACAAAAATCAGAGAAGAAATGAGAAAACAAGGAAAATTATGATTGTCGATAAAAAAAGGCACATTGCAAAAACTATTAGTTACCGACTAGTAAGTAGCGGTATAGGTTTTATAGCCATGTATTTCGCAACTGGTAGCGTAAAAATGGGAGCCGCCTTCTCGATTGCGGAGATCATTTATAAGCCCATACAGTATTACCTACATGAGCGGGTTTGGTATAGATATATCAAATACGGGCTAAAAGAAAATAAATAAAAAAAAACGAGTTTGTTTTATCTCAATGCCGTATTTTAGAGGCATAATTGGGCCTTCTTGTGCCCGTAAACAAACAAAACAATGAGCGCTGATCTAGCTGAAAAGGTTACGCATATTGAAGACATGTTAAAAGACTTGTCTTCGCAGGTCTCTGACTTTCAAAATCAGATGGCTAGCATGCAGAAAAACACAAACGAAATTTATACATCAATTGTGGGAGATGAGAAGTTTGGTCATAAAGGGCTGGTGGTGCGGGTGAGATCTTTAGAAGAGGCTAAGAAGAAGTATGAAAGAAAGGCGGTTTGGGTATATGGTTACATAGTAGGCGCAGGAACACTCATAACCGTTTTTTTTGAACTCATAAAAGACAAATTAAAATGAACAAAACAACTAAAAAGATACTATTTGCCGTACCAATTGTTATTGGTGTTTACCTAATTGTAAGACAATTTACAAAAGGTTCAGGAAAGACGGAGCCAGTCATTCAAGGAGGCGAAACAAGTGGAACAAGTAGTAGTAGCGGTACAACATCAACTACGCCAAGTGTTTTCCCTTTGAAAAAAGGAAGCAGAGGTGAAAAAGTACGCGAGTTGCAAAAAAAACTTCTCGAAAAAGATAGCAGGTCTTTACCCAAATATGGAGATGATGGAATTTTTGGAAGTGAAACAGAAACTGCTTTAAAAACACTCTTTAACAAAACACAGATTAAAGATCAAGCAGAGTTGGATTCGCTAACAACATGGAGACCTCCTATGGCTGCGCCTATAACTCAATCTAGCGGTCTTTGGACTAATAACCCTTATTCATATTACTGGTTAGAAAATAAATGATACCGTTTGTGCTTATAGGAATGGGGGGTTATCTCTTAGGTAATTCTAAGGCTGATCAATACAAAAATGGTGGCATGGTTGAGTTCTTTACTTTTGAAAGTGAAATAGATACAAGTGATGTTAGTATCTACAATTTCAACGACTATTTGGGGCTTCCAGAATCGATTGATGTAGAAGCACACTGCAGTCTTAAAGTAGGATTTAGCCTAACTCCCGACATCAGAAATTGGGGACTTAAAGCGATCGACATCAGTATTGAAAGTGTAATGGGAAATCTGTCTTGGGAGGCTTATACAGAGGATCTTTCAGAAGAACAGGTTGAAAAACTAATCAAAAAAGGCGGGAAAAAAGTAGGTAAGAAAATCGAAGGAGAAAAGGAAATGTCTTTTAAGACGTATAACGATTGGTCGGTTACTCATGATATTGAATTTTCTGAGTACGGTAGCTTTCGCATTGATGGGGCAAACATCGATTTTAAAGATAAAACAGTGGAACTATTGCGATGAAAGAGCAACTTGTTTTACCATCCCAAAATCAAATTGATGAATTAGTTTCATCGATACTTTCATTCATTGAGAGTACCAAACAAGAGGCTGAAAGCACTACTGCAATTGATTTAAAAGAACAGCTATACCAGTATGTAGACGAGGCTCAAGGTGTCTTAAATAATTTATTGAAAAAAAGTGGTGTAATTACCAAAGATCAAGTTGATCAGTTGGATGAGAAAGTAAGAGAAACAAAACAAAAAATACTTTTAGAAAAGGCAACCCAGAGTCAAAGGCGTATTATAATTGGAACAATTGCTGCGATCGGTGTTGTTGGACTTCTTTGGTACATCATAAAAAAGTAAACATGTCAAACGAAAATTTAGTCAAGGCGAGTCTCATTTTTGGCGGAGGATTTCTGCTTTTTTTGCTTTTAAAGCCTAAGTATTCCGAAATGAATACAAAAAAATCATTCGATGATACTAAATCTCAAGCCAATCCTACTGCGGCTGATCTTGAAAACGCTGAAATAGCGGCAAAAGCTTATACGGACGCACTTAAAGCAGGCGAACCCCCTTCTAAACTTACCGAACTGAACAAAGAACTGATGAAAGATTTTCAAGTTCGTTGTTATGTAGATAAAGAAGGAAAACTTATTGTTTGTAACGCTTCAGGAGCGACCGTGTTAACAAAATAATGGCTGTATTCTCTCCTACGATATTAGTTAATACTACACCCCCTCTTGTAGTAACCATAGCCGATCCTGGAAGCCCTGGTGTAACATACCAGCAATTTCAGAACTCATTAGGTCAGTATGTCTACTTGGTTCAAGGGTTTTATGTATTTTGTACCAATCTTAATCAACTTACAGGAGCCGTAAATTACAATCGATACGATGCAGGTGGTAACCAAGATATTACTAACATAGTCACTACAGTCGATCCGTATCAAGATGCTACATCCATAGTCGTCGATCTAAAAAGGTTTAAAACCGATGTAGTTCTAAATGGAAATTCAAGCATTAGCTTTGAAGTATTGCCAAATGTTGAGATCCAGTTCAAAACCTTCAATCGTCGTATTGAAAACTCTTTCGGAAGACACCTCAATAACTTTAAGGACATAGAATTTTTAGACTTTAAACCAGACTTCTTTTACAACTATGGAGATCGAACTACGATCGCTGAAGCTAATAAATTTGCACAAGAAACAGCTTCTTTGGGAAGAACGCCTTTAGAAGTATATACACCTTTGACTATTGGTGGTTACAGTGCAGATAGTACGAAAAAACCGTTTCCTAAAGATGAAAAAATAATTGATCAAGAAAGAGATAAAATCCCTGTCATGTTTTTAGCAATTGCTGCAATTTCAGTCGGGGCTTTAATACTTAATAGAAAATAGTGGACAATAAAGCACGATATAATTTTTCTGAAGTTGATATAACTATTATCATAAAGAATAATAGAAATTATCCACAGACAGCCAATGTCATGGGTAATCCGTTCAATCTTAGAGATACATCGAATGCAGTAACCGAATATAAATGGAACTTAACTGGGTTTGTTTTTACTATAGAAACTTACATCACATTACAATATAGGCATAAGAACGAACCTACATTTTCATTGTATACTTCTAATTTAGAAGCACAAACTGTCGCCTCTGTAGTAAATTCTCTCAATTTATTAGGTATTGGTTATTTCTATACATTTGTTGATTTAGGTCAAACTATTATTTCGACTACGAATGATACTTATGTATTTGGTGATCTTTCTATTTTGCCAGATGCAGGCCCAACTACCACAACTACAACAACTACCACCACACCGCCTCCGACCACTACGACTACGACGACGACGACAACGACAGCAACTCCGACTACTACTACCACTACTACTACCACTACGACCGCAACTCCGACTACCACTACTACGACAACAACTACTACTTTACCCGTATATTTGTTCTGTCTTGGTTATGATGTCTCAGATCCCGCTGCTGCTTGTAGTGATTATATAACATTCTGTACTTAAAAAAATGGGATTAAACGCATATAGTAATTGTAATACTTTAACCACTGGCTGTTTCTTATATCAAGATTCTGGCTTGACAACTCCTGTGGTTAATGGCGTTTATTCTGACGGCGTCAATACTTATACGGTAACAGGTGGATTAGGACAAATAACAAGTCAAGGTTCATGTCCTGCAACGACTACGACTACAACTACGACTACTACTACCTCTTCTCCTTCAACCACAACCACAACCACGACTACGACTCCGTCACCGACTACAACTACAACCACAACTACAACGACTGCGTCTCCGACTACTACAACGACCACAACTACAACTACCGAAGCTCCGACAACAACAACTACCACTACGACAACCACCGAAGCTCCGACAACAACAACTACCACTACGACAACCACCGAAGCTCCGACAACGACCACAACCACCACAACTACAACATTAGCTGTAAGTTGTAATAATTACAATGTTGTTGGTACACCTTCAATAAGCATAGAGTGGTTTGATTGCGGAGGTTCTTTCTTCACACAAACTGTTTTCTCAGGCG
>Ga0214917_10001597_pt1 | contig 28975 bp, 26 predicted proteins | sample LL_1208_BB_MetaG_FD_177983 | JGI IMG/M metagenome (GOLD analysis project Ga0214917, IMG submission 177983) | Freshwater microbial communities from Lake Lanier, Atlanta, Georgia, United States - LL_1208_BB | ecosystem: Environmental > Aquatic > Freshwater > Lake | place: USA: Georgia | collected... | reverse complement strand
AATCATTTCATTTGGTTGGTATGGTGTTGGAAAGTGGGATAATGGTAAATTAGATGAAGGAGAATTGGAGAATATCAAACAAAATTTTGTCAGATGGTTAATGACAAAAAAATGGTCAGATAAGATTTTGATAAGTCTTAAGGCAAATTCATTCTGGGTTTATATACACATCAAATTAAAAGATTGACATTAGTTAACTTACTTTAAAACCAACCAGACTTTTTAGTATATAAAAGATAAATTTATTATGAGTTCATTAAAAGAAATATCTATTCGTGATTATGTATCAAGAATTGATTTTAAGAGAGATGATTGGAAGTTATCACAGATGAAAGAAGATATGAGAAGGCTCTTAGGTGAAGAACCAGCTATAGAAATTATCTATAAAAAAGACGTGATGATAAATGAAGTCACTGGCAAGGCTCAGGAGTTTAAGGATATTGAGATGGTTCAAATAATCTTTACTGATACCGATGATAGATTTAAAAAACTAGAATTTAAAATTAACGATATATTATAATTATGAGCTTAAAAATTGAACAATATTATCTGGACTTAAAAAAAGTCGGTAAAATCAAATCTGATTCTGAAAGAGATAAAATTCATAGATATTACCAAGATCTGATGCACGCCGCAAATGATGGTAGACAACAACAAGCGTTATCATTGATGTTGACTTTACTTTCTTCTGGTTATTTGATAGACAGCCGAAACGAAAAAATAGAACATCTACTTTCATAATGGAAAATGAAATACAATTTGACATTATTGATTATATGGGCCAACTTGATGGTGGTATATTTGTGTTGTTGAATTTAAATTATCAATCTGAAAATTACGAGGCCATATTTTATTATAGAGAAACTATCGTCTCTTTGACACCAGATCCTAAATTAGAAAAAAAAATCGGCTCTGAAATCGAAGACTACTGGGATTATTCAAATTTAATGATGAGAATTATTAAAAAATTAGTTCCGTATGAGCAAATGATTAATATAGTCAATGATTTTGACCCAAATGTCTATAGAATAGACTTCACTAAGTAACCTTTCTGAATTTTATTATATAATAATTAAATTTATTTAATAAATGTTAATTAGTGAAATAGGTATACGTGGTTATAAATCATTTGGAAATAACGAACAAGTTCTAAAATTAAATACCGAAAGTGGTAAATTAGTCCTATTAGTCGGAAAAAATGGAAATGGAAAGTCGGTCATTCCGTCAACCGAAATTGAAGTTAGTATTCCTTTAGAAAAATTCAATTTAAGAGAATTCAATACCTTTTTAGAAGTAATGGGAAAGGAAAATAGATACATTGAATATATAAAAGAGAATAATTATCCTTTATATGAGCAATATATTAACCAATAAAAAACAATTAGAAGACTATCTATATGATTTCCACCCTTTTAAAAAAGAAGAAATTTTAGAAAAATTCAAAGACTTTAATTTTGACTGTGGTATATTTTCATTTAGAGATAAAATGAAAAGAATTATCTCAATGCCTAAATTTGGAAAAAGAACATCTATTTATTGGACAAGTAGGGGTTGGTCAGAAGAGGAAGCTTTGGCTAAAAGATATCCTGATAATAAAAATCCCGAAACTTCACCAATGAATATTAATTTTTGGATTAATAAAGGATTTACCAAAGAGGAGGCGGACTTCAAAGTAAAATCACAAAGAAAGCTTAATAAAGAATATTGGATTAAGATGGGATTTACAGAAAGTGAATCTATTGAGAAATTAAAAGATTTTCAAAAACAAAATTCTGAAAAATTTCAAATTAAAATGAGAGAAAATGAGAAATTTAGAAACACAGTCAATTCTAAGAAGACTAATAATATAAATTATTGGTTGAATAGAGGTTTGTCTTTAGAAGACGCTAAATCAAAATTATCAGAAAGACAATCCACCTTTTCTTTAAAAAAATGTATTGAAAAACATGGTGATGAAATGGGTAAACAAATATGGAATAAACGACAAGAAAAATGGATAAAATCACTATCACTTTCGGATTATAATGGTCGAGACAATAAAGACTCTAAAACTATTGAGTCATTTAAAAACAAGTATGGAATTAATTGGGTAGAACCTTATCTAAATCAAATAAGTTTTAAAGACAGTGAAAAAATATTACACCTGACATCCTTTGAAAATTATAGAGAGATGATAGACCAATTAGTAAGTGATAAGTATAAACTTGGCGATATTTCATATTTTCTTAAATACAAAGTATTAGAAGAAATATACAATACTAATAGGTTAGATATGCTAGATTATCTGACCAATAACTATGAATTCAATTATAAAACACCAGAATACTATCAGAAAAAATATGAAAACTGGATTGATAAATTCATTGAAGATAATACTTTTAAAAATAAAGAAGAAGTAAAATTTCTTTTATCTTTTCCAAAATATGAATATTTGATTGACTATATGATAGAAAATTACAGAATTACGGATATAATTATTTACTTAAAAGGTAAATTAATATCATTTTATTATGACACATCTTTCGGAGATATGTTTAAATATCTTACTAAAAAAAATCCTTATATCAAATCAAAATTTGGTAGAATGAGATACTTCAATAATCATCTTTGTAGGAGCGACGGCGAGTTTATGATTGCTAAATTTTTAAAGGAAAATAATATTGAATATCAATATGAAAAAAAATATAAAGATTCATTAAAAAGATGCGATTTTTATTTAACAAAATATGATTTCTATATAGAATACACTGGGATGTCAAGTATCGAATCTTGTAATGCCAAATATGAAAATAAAAAAGAATTTTGTCTAAAAAATGGTATAAGTTGTATCTTTTCATCTAATATAGAAGAAATTAAAAATAAAATTAAAGAAATATATGAGAGTAACTCTTACATTAGATAAGTTAAATCAGCTTCAAGAAAAAATTTCGATTATAGATAATCATAAAATTGATGTTTTAAGCGAAAATGGATTCAAAAAAATTAAAGCAATCGGTATAACCTCGCCAAATTCTGAGAAAATAAAAATCAAAACCAAAGATTATAGTATCACTGGGTCACCATCGCATAGAGTTAAGAATTTAAATGGGTGGGTTTTTCTAAAAGATCTAAAAGTTGGTGATTTTGTTAATACTAAAAAAAATCAACAGGAAATAGTTTCGATAGAGATAGACACAAAGAAGGAAGATCTTTGGGATATAGAAGTGGAAGATTCAGAATACTTTTCAAATGGAATAACAAGTCATAACTCATCTCTACTCGAATCTTTTGAATATACGCTTTATGGTAAAGTAAAATCCGGTAAAACAAAGAAGTGGCATAAACTTTCTACACTACCAAATAGAATAAACGGTGAATTACTAAATCGAATAAAATTTCAGTCAAATGGAACAGAAGTTGAAATTAAAAGAGGAATTTCTCCAAGTGTTTTAGATTTAGTAGAAAATGGAGTTCTTTGTGAAAGAGCTGGTAAATCAAATATCGATGAAAAGATAGAAAAGTATATTGGCATGGATATAGAGACATTTAAGTCTTTTATCTCGATGTCTATCAATGATTTTAGAAATTTTATCTCACTTACTAATGAAGAAAAGCAATTACTCCTAGATAAGTTATTTAATTTAGAAGTGATTAATATTTTAAATGGAATCTTAAAAGATTTAAATAAAAATAATAAAGTTAGATTAGCTTCTCTTGACTCTGAAATATCTGCCTTAGATGATTCTATAAATTCTATCAAAAGGTCGATTGAAAAGTCAATTGAACGAGAAAGATTGGAAGCCGAACTGGCAATTGAACGTGAAAAAGAAGATTTACAATCCGAAATCGATAGAATCTCAGTTGAGATGAATTCAAAAAAAGATGAATACAAGTCTTTAAAAGAAAAGATTGAAAAAATAAAATTAAAAGAAAATGAACTTATTGAAGAAATGGACTTGGAAAAAAAACAATATATCAACACACAAAATGATATTAAAATTGTTGGACAAGAAATTGACCTTTATGACTCGGGTAAATGTCCTACTTGTAGAACAGATTTTGAATCAGACCATTTTATTACTTTGCGCGGCTCTTTAGTGGAAAAGAAAACAACATTTGAACAAGTAAGGTCAGAAATTGAAGATAATATAAAAAAAATAAAAGAAAGACAAAATAAACTTAAATCGTTGTCTGAGATGACGAATAATTCATTCAATGATTTAAATTACTTACTTAGAAATTATAAAGCAGAAATAGATAAATTATCAAAGAAAAGAGATGATCAAAAATTACCAAAAAATTTAGAACCTTCACTAAACGTCAGGGAGTTTCAAAATACCATAAATGAATTAGAAGAAAAGAAAGACCTATCACAAAATATGTTGACTATTTCCAAAGAAAAGGAAATGTATTATAGAGAGTTGAATAGAATTTTGTCGGAAGAAGGCGTTAAAAAATCGATAATTTCTGGAATTATAAAGCCTATCAATTTTTTTATTGCTGAAAACATCAAACAAATGTCATTAAATTTTGAGGTTAAACTTGATGAGACTTTTACCGCTGAAATTAAGAGCTTGGGTTCACTAGTCGAACATGACACATTATCAACTGGTGAACAAAAACTAACTAACATCTGTATTTTGACCGCTTATTTGAAATTGATAAGAACAAAAAAACATATAAACATATTATTTTTAGATGAAGTTTTTGCCAGTGTGGATTTAGATAATATTCAAAAAATATTGACACTCCTAAAGTCATTTGCAAATGACTACAATATAAATATATTTGTAGTTCACCATGCGGTGTTAAATCAGGAAATGTTTGATAGAATTCTACTGATTGAAAAAAATATTTTTTCAAGCATAACCGAAGTAGAATGTGACCAATAAAACCAGACACCTAATTTTGATATATAATAAAAAAATTTAAGATATGTTTATAGTAGAAATCACACCAAAGCAAACAATCGAAAGAGCACTTAAAGTGCTAAAAAGAAAATGGGATAAAAATAAAGTCTCTAAAGAATTAAGAGATAGAAAAGAGTTTACAAAAAAATCTGTTAAAAGAAGAGAGCAGTTAAAAAAGGCAGCTTATATTGAACAAAAATATCGAACTAATAATTAGTTCCCCCAAATCTACTAATGGATATAAACATTAATTATTATTCGATACTTGGTGTAGACAGCTCGGCCGAAGAAAAAGAAATTAAAAAGGCGTACTATAAACTTTCCTTTGAATTTCACCCTGATAAAAACCCATCAGCAGATCCTGTTATCTTCAGCCAGATGACTGAAGCTTATGGTGTGCTTTGTTCCGACCAAAGACAGGAATATGATAAAAGAAGTAAATGGGGTAGATTTTATGATGAATACTATGAACTATTTGAATTAAATTATGAATACGACCATACTTCACATTTGGCGCATTTAGAAACGTTCAAAAAAAATGAGATTAATAATATAATTTTGACCGTTGGTTCTGATTTTAACGGCACTGTTGAGTATGAGAGACTTGTTAAGTGTAAAAGCTGCGATGGAACAGGTAAAGACACTAAATCTAAAATCGTAATAAAAGACTTATCTGGAAATATACTTAAATCGTTTGATTCTGAAGATGGGTGTGATTTTTGTGAAGGCACTGGTAAATTTGAAGGATTTGATTGTCACTTTTGTTTTGGTAAGGGAAAAGTAGGATTAAATCCGTGTCAAACCTGTAGAGGTGAAAAAAGAATATGGGGTAAACAAAAAATTACTAAAATCAAATTAATTGGAAAAGAAACTAAACTTGAATCTATGGGACACCATTCAAAAAATGAAGCTGGAAAAGTAGGATATCTCCTAATTAAACAGATTTAATTTATTGCCTTAATATAATGTTTTGGGGTGCCAGTTGTGTGTTATAAATCAGTGTGCCTGATTGATTGACATTATTTGATTCTATGCCTATTGAATCAAGACCTATTCTGATGTTTGATATAAACTGGAAGTTTTCATCGCTGTAATCAATAACAGGAGCTACTCCAACAAATGGAACTTGAATTTGTTGGTTTACATAATCTTCAGTTGTATATTGAAAGAACGGTATCATATCAACTTCATAGAATTTAATATTATCTAATTCATGAATTTTGTCCTCTGTATTTTGATTATATAAAGATTGAAAATTAAGGAGACCTAAATCTAACCCTGGTCTATTAAAGAAATACTCGGTTACTTTTTGACTACCTGTATACTTATAATCTATGCCTTCTGAGTAAATAGAGAGACTCTGTGTGTAGGGTGTTATCAGTGGATCGTATCCTGATGGGAAAGAACTTACTCCTGTATAAACACCTTCTTCATTTACAAAACTGGTAAAGTTATAGAGGTCGATAGTATGAAACTGTAAATCAATACTTTGTGTTCCAAATGTCAAAAGATTGGTAATTGAATCAGGTTGTCTGATAACATCAAATTCAATCATTGAATACCTATTATTTTCTATGTTTATGTTGGTGTTATTAAGTGTAAAAAATGATATTTCTCTATCACTTTCATATTGTAAAGTTTTATTTGTAGTTCTTTTTATATTAAACCCAAGTGATTTTTCAACACCTGAGTTGCTTATAGTAAGATTAGAATTGGGCATCAGTTCAAATTTAACCAGGGCTTGGTTAATCCTATCGGTAGCTCCTAAAAATTTATTTCCTCTCCACGGACCGGCTTGTAGGTTTCCGGTGATTTGTGAAGAGGCGGTTTGAAATTCAACTTTTATTCTATCATTTAGATTCAAAGAACCAGACCAGTCACAATTTATTTGCACATTTCTTAAATACGTGACAGGTGAACTATAATTTGGTGTGAATTCTCCTGTATTTATATCACCACCTGAATTTTTTATTGTTCTGGCCTTTAAAGTTTGCCAACTACTTGTTTCATTTACCCATCTAAGTATTCTAACTGTTCCAAAAATAGAGTTTTGAGGAATACTTAAATAGGCGTTTGGTGATACCATAATAGCAGCGGCTTGTAATGCTAAAATGGATTGTATTCTAAGACTTATATCGTATTGACCAGCAGTTTTTACAGTCCACTCTGTGTTTGAAGTAGAGGCTGAAATTAATAATCCAAAAGTGTTTTCTGAGACCGTGGTAAAAGTGACCGCGTTCCAACTTGGAACTCCACCATTTGGAGTTTGACTAAAAGATGGTGCTACACCTTTTACATCATACGTGAAAATGGTCTGCATGGTTGGTTTTTCTACTAAATATCTGTTAACATACGAGTGAGTTGCTTGATTTCCTGAAAAACTCCAAGTCCAACCATCTTCAACAAAGTTATCTAAATTACCCAATTCTGGATTTGAATTAAACGGTTTTGATAGCTCTGAAATACTTCCTAAAAAATCTTGATAAATTTGATATTTAGTACCGAGTGAATAGTTTCTACGAACAGTTGAGTCAATATCTCGAAACTGACTTTTAGATGACAATACGTCATCTGTAACATAGCCATATAGATTTAAAGCAGTATAGTCGCCAAATCCAAATCTATGTTTCGAGATAACTTCTTCAATATCATTACTTTCGGCGTTATATAATATTTTATTTGACCCAATATTTGTTGAAGATTGAGTTTTATGGGTTATGTCCATCCAGGAATTGTATCTCCAAATATCTGATAATGTGGTAGATGATTTTGAAGTTTTAGGGGCAACATTTTCATCAAAAAATTCAAAATGTTGAATTAGACCAGAGTTGGTGGTCTTTTTTACTAAACCAGGATCAGCATTTGAGTTAGATTCCCAAGGAATATCGGTAATAATTAAATGTGAATCAATTATATCTGTTACATTGTGAACTCCGTCATAGCTGCTGTTTACAGTTTTGTCAAATTTGTCTATTATAATTTCATCTCCTGTAATAAAGTTGTGAGTGGTGGTACCAAATGTCAGACCAACATAACCGTTATAGTAGTAAGTGTCTACGTATTGTAATCTGGTATTTTCAGAGTGAAATCTACCACCCCTAAACTGACCCTCTATCCAGTGAGAATCCCACATTTCGGTGATATAGGGGTATCCTCTAAATAAACCATTATTCCAAACTCCTTCAAAGTATCCATTTAAAAAGGCACCATTCAACCAAACATTCTTTGTTATTATTATTCGGTGATTGTTTGAGTCTTTTTCAATTCTTCTTATAGGAAAATTATTTGACATCTCTACAATAATAAAAGTATCTGATTTTTTTATTATGGTAAATAAATTCTTTAATAATTTTCTTTCTTCGTTTATATCAATTGCTACAATATTACTTATGGAGACACTATCACCTATTTCAAAATTTGCAACTGATGTTGTAGGACCTGAAATTTGTATTCTCCAACTTATATTTTGAGAAGTGTTTAATACGGCTAAATCAACATTTGAAAATTGCCATTGGTTTTCATCTATTCTTAGGCCATTATTCCAGACACCATTTTCCCAAATACCGCTGTTGAATTTAGCATTTCCTATTTTTGAATTAATTTCATTCAAATTTACTACGGTTCCAAATATATTGGAGAAATAGGATTGAAAAGAACCAGTAGCACCTTGTGGGCCAAATAGGTTACCCGATAAGTTATGTCTTGTTTGGTTAGAGGTGACCACGGTGCTATATGTTGCGGTTAGGGAGGCATTTATTGGACTGAGCGAAGTTGTTGGTAAAAACTGATTTGAAGTAGTCATCACAAACTGTTCGTTGTTGTCAGTTGTTGAATATCCACCAATTATATCTATCTTTGAAATACTATTTTTATAGGCTATATTGGCGTTTCTATACTCTGATACAAATGTCAGATATGAGTTTCCTGTTAAGTTATAGAATGAAAACGTGCCTGATTGAGTAAAGTGTGCTATTTTTTGACCAGTTTTCAAAAATTGGTCAAAATCAAACGTATACTTGGTGATAACCGGTTCTGTTGCAAATAAGTAAGCATCGATGTAAGAATTAGCCGCTATGGTTGAATAGAGTGTGAGATTAAAATAATCTTTTTCAATATATTTTGAAACAAAGTTTGAATAAGTAACTCCGAAATTTGTAGTTAGCACTCCGATAGGTGGTGGTAAATTAAACGTTATTTGAAGATTCACTGCTGTTGTGTTAATATCACCTGATAGAATGTTAGATGATAAACATAGTGGAAGTCTTTTATCTGTAGTTGATGAGTGTTGAAACTCGAATGAATCCCCTGTTTCGTTATATCTCCAACCTTCATATTTTGCATCATTTGATAGATTTGAAGACGTTGCGAAACTATAGCCCTGAATAAGCCAATCTGATTCGATTAATTTTTGTGAAATTATACCACTTGGATAATCCATTCCACTACTAGTTGCTGCGTAAATAACTTGGTCATCACTGTTAAAATTAGTCAGCGGTGAGTCAATATAAATTAGTGTATTTCTAGTTTCTCCTGGTATTGGCAAAGTTCTACTTACTGGTGCTGAATTCCAAATCCACGAAAAAGTGGCTCCTGGTTTCCAAGGTGGACTTAGTCTTAGGTGCCTACTCTGACTAGCTGAATTAAAGTTAACTACTTCTGTTTTCCAGATATAAGTTTTTTTGGATTTAAATCGATATTGTTCACTTCCTTTCCATCTCAGTATTGAGTTTTGAGTTGGACTTATCGAATCTCTTTGTAAAATATTTGGCGTAACACTAGTAATTAAGTCCCACCTGAAGTTAGGTGATATTGCTGGACCGGTAAATTGAGAAATCCAAGGCATATTAAACTATTTCTTTAAATTTTATATCGAGTCCATTGTAATCTACCATCAATAATCCAGAATCTGATTTAATTACAGATTTTTCATATTCTGTATCAAGTAGTTCTTGCGCGATTACGCCTTCAAAAACTCTACCTGGTAGATGTATATATTCAAATTGATAGAGGTTAACTACTCCTATCTCTTTAATAAATTTAATATTTTTCTTAACCCTTATATCTGACAACATAGGACCGACAAAATTATTAGCAGGTGGTATTGGTGGGTAAGACACCGCAACGGGTTGTGACGCATTATTAGTTGTAATCTGGGTGCTTCCTATACCTGACTGAAAAACATTCCAAAAATGAGTTGATGATGTTCCAGAATAAGACATGCCCCTGAGTAATATTTGTTTATTGAAATCTGAAATGTTTACACCATCGTAAACCATATAAGATCCAAACCAATTGCCGTTTCGCCAGACGCCATCTTCCCAAAATATATTATAAGCATTCATGTACTCAGAAATTCCCTCTCTCCACACCATTCCAAAGGCCGTTCCTGAAATAAATTTCCCAGATTGCCATTGCGATATATAAAAATCACTATTTTCGAAATTCCCACCAGACCAGATACACTGACCGGTTTGTAGTAAAAGATCATCATTTAGATTAAAACTTCTAAGAGTTGACGGTGCTCTTTTAACCCAGGGGTTAAATGAACTTTGTAAAAACCTGCCCTTCTGAAATTCTCCAGATAACCAAACGCTGTTTTTAAATTCACCGACTGAATGGCTAAAAGTCCCTGATTGCCATAGCATATTACTAAAATTAACTCTGCTTGATGATTTTATTGTTTCGGTTGCTCTTTTAAGAGTAGAAAATATTTTTTGGTCTTTGATAAATTCGTCTTTTCGGTTAGTTACAAGACCGTCTTGCCAAAGACCCCAGAATGAAAAGGTAAATGAGTCTACAAATTGATCGGCATTTGATTGAGTCATTGCGTCTGGATTGTAGCCACCGACTGCGGACCAGCTCGATCCACCGATGAAATCGCCTCCAGTAAACACACCGGTTTTCCAGACTCTACCTTGAAATTTGCCACCATTAAATTCACCGGTATACCACATGGAGTTTGTTGCCCCAGACGCTACGCCAAATTCACCACCATTAAATTGACCTGATTCCCAACCAAATTGTGTCTGTGCTGTGGTGGCATAGGTCCAGCCAAATCCTGATGTGAATTTTCCACCGTTAAAGAATCCGTTTTTCCACTTTGCGTTTGTTGCAAATTCACCACCATTGAATTTTCCATATTCCCAAGTTGCGGTGTGATTTGATGATGTTTGAATAATGATATCACATCCAAAAATACCATCATTAAATACTCCATCTTTCCAAATAATCTGAGACTGACTAAGTCCCATTAGTGATGTGTCTCTAGCAAACAAGTCAGCTCTTTCAACTATAGATTTTAAGACAGTTCCGTTAAAAAATTGAGTATTATGACTTGAAATTGATTTATCACCAATAATACCATTGCTGAAAGTTCCGGCATACCACGAAGAGTTCCAAAATTTCCCGTCAAGGAAATTTCCTAATTCCCAATCGCTCTTCAAAAACTCACCATTACTAAAAGTTCCAAATTGCCAAGACCAACGATTATTGAACAAAATGTCAGATGTCGGTCCTGATTTGAAATTATTGTAGATTCTCTCTGAATCATAGAATTGAGCATATGGAGTTGGTAGTTGATTGAAGCTTCTTGATTGATAAAATAAACCAGATTCAAAATATCCGTTTTCCCATCTTGACTCTTTAATTAAACCTCTTGAAAAAGTTCCGCCTTTCCAAAATGATCTAAAAAGAAGACCATCATTCCATAAATCACTACCCATTGTGAAAAATGAATGTAGGTACGACCCCTTTGAAAGTATATTACTATTATTGTAAAACAAATTTTCAATGTTTATCAACTTTCTAAAGGCATTCTCGTCAGAAAAATCTTTGTCTGTTAAATCTAACTCGTCATTTTTGATTAAATTGTTATAGAGATAAGTTCTTTTTAATAATCCAGATTTAATAAGTGACTTATTAATTTTAAGTGGATAGATATATCCCCATCTGTTTCCGACTCCTTCATTGTATGAGATTCCACCTGTTAATAGTGGTAAAATTGAACTAGTGGTTGTGATAATTTCTTTAAGCGTTATTTGATTATTTAAAACATTGGTTATCTTATACGCCTCTGGTAACAAATTTATTGAACCAGTTGTTGATATGACCGTAACTTGCGCTGTTGATGATCCGTTGTCTATGTCTAGTATATCTCCGACTTGATACCCTACTCCTCCATTTGATATCGTAGCTGCTATCACTTCTCCAATTAAGTTTGCTGTGATATCAACTGTAGCTTGTGTTCCTAGTCCACCAGATAGATTTTGAGTTGAAGCCGAGTATCCTGTCCCCTGAGAAAGTATTGAAATTTGATTTATTTTACCCTCTGTATTATAACTTATATTGTTTAGAAACATAACATTTCCAACTTCAAAAAATTGGTCTAAGCTTTCTCTAAAATTATTATCTAAACCAACAGTTGCTATAATCGACTGGCTTTGTGTAACGACTTGTAAATCAAAGTATCCGCCACTATTGGAGTATTTTGTGATGTTATTATCGGCATTGAAATTGATGTTGTTTCCTGAATTCCAATTCGATTTTTCTAAAATTCCACTCTCAAAGTCATCATTTAAAATATAAGATTTTGCTCCTGGTCTTGGGTCAATCTGAACTTTTGGAACACTTTGTGATGTTGAAATCTGTGGGTTGTAATTATTCGAAAAAGCAATAGATTTAGCATTACTACTGGCCTGTTGCCAAGAAAAAGTTGAACTATCTGGTATGTTTACTCCAGAATAAGTTAATGTCATATAAAAAGGTGAACCAGCCGTGTCTCCATTTACTGGGTTGAAGAATTGCCAATTTTCCCATCTGTTATTAGAGGCGGTAAAAAATACATAACTAATTGTAGCCCCATTTGTTAAAATATAATACGGTTTTGAATCATATTGACCGGAAGGTGAAACAATTTCTGAAAATGGTGTAGCACCAACGCTATATGTGAATAGCATAGTTTCAGAACCGTATACTGTTGTTGTAACTGTTGGTACATCAAAGTCTAATCCATCAACAAAGTTATCGTCTCTGTCCCAAAATGAGAAAAAGACATCAATTGAATAACCACTTTTAAGATTTAATTTTTCAACCTCGGTCCAATGATTTCCAAATGTATCTTTTGTTGTTGATATTGTCCACTTATTATCGGCTGGTGTAGAAAGATAACTTGTTACTTCGACTCCCCTTTTGTAAAACGAATATGTTGGAACTAAACCACCTCCCAGAATTTGCGGAGTTGACGTTAAATAAGGATTTGTTGGGTCATAGAAGTCATCAAAATACTGCCATATAGTTCCTAAAATTAACTTTTTATCAAAAAAGTTAGTCAGATTTTTCATACCATCGTTAATTAAAATGTTTTTAAAATAAATAGCATCTCCTCTTTTAATTCGAGAGTAGTCTAATTTTGAAATATAAAACTTGTAGAGTTTATGAGAAGCCGCTGGTCTTTGTGAATAAGTAGATGAAAGAACATTCCATTCTGATATGTTAAACTCATCGTAATTTAATATTTTAATGGTTTCATCACTAATCCATTCAGAGTTAGTCACTACACTTTGTTTTAATATCGAACTTATTGATTTTACATTATCAAAACTTGAGTTGAGAGATCTAGCCCTTCTTATTTCTGAATTAGAAACTTTGACATTTTTAAAATTTGGTTCTTCAAAATATGCCTTATTTATAGTTATTGGAAATTGAGAAACTGATTGTATTAGGTGATCTTCGACAACAGAGTAGGTCACCGTTGAATTACCAATTTCGGTGTTATAGAACGAACCGTTATCAATTTCAGCAACTTCTATTTCTGAATCGATAATAAAATTCCACCCCCTGCCATTGTTATTTGGCCCATTTATTCTTTGATATGGATTTCCAAATTCATCTAATTCGGTGATATAACTTTCAGAAAGAGAGTAAATTGAATTCATTTTACCAGAGGTCCACTTAGTATTTAAAAGTGTTCCGGTGTTCCAGATAGCCTTTTGTCCATTCCAACTTATTTTTTTATCCCTTCTACCGTAAAGACCTGCGTTCCAGGTACCTTCAAAATTACCATCTCTGAAATTTGTTTTGGTAAGAATAGACTGTGAGTATTTAACATCTGGGACCCAACTAGATTGAGTTGGTCCAATTTCCCATTTATAGACAAATCCTTCTTGAAATGACCAGCCGTTTTGGAGATTAAATGAACCGTTGTGTATTTTCAATCTTGTAGATGTTGAGAAAGTAGTAGAAAGCGCCCACGAGTAAGAACCGCTTAAAAATGCCGAGCTTACATCAATCCACGAGTAAGTTCCAAACCCTAATTGATTTGAGTCGTCTCTTACCCAAAAACCAGATTGAGTTATGCCGCTATTTACTCCCCAACTTGGACCTCCGTTTGTGGTTGGTGCAAATTGCTTAGTGGTCCATATCAAATTGTTCTGATATAGGTTGAATTTGTAGTCTACCGTATCATTTTTAGTAGTGATTTCGCGGTTTATGGTATCAAAATCGCTTTGGGAATCTATATAGTATAAATTGACAAAGTCACTATCACTGCTCTCAATCCAAGGTACGACTCCTGTAAAATCAATATCTAAAACAACACGACACTCGTCAACTTGTAGAACTTTGTAACCATCTCTGCCTCTTTTATATTTATCTGTCTTTATCAAAAGGTCACTGTCGTAATTTCCATTTATAATAAAAACTCGCATTCCGGGTTTCAACCCAGAATTTACTTCTGTATAAAATAAAGTTTTTCTGACACCTGATATCAAATAAGGCTCTACCCAATTAACTAATCTGGCACTGACTGGTTTATCAGTGGTAGAAGTTATCGAGGTTGAATTAACACCTACTAAATTCGCATCAATTCCGTATCCTAAAAATTGACCATAGGGAACAAGTAAGGGCTTTATTGATATAGAATCCTTAATTTGTTTATTAAGTGCGGCTAGCAGGCTTAGGTTTGGTTTAAATCCAGCGACAGTGCTTGATGTGAATGGTTTTAAGTTTTTAATATCACCAACTAAACTATAGCTAAGACCTGAAAAAAAAGGCATATGGTAAAAGTTTTATTTATATATAAATAAAAAAAGAGTTTCTATCAAATTTAGAGACCACACTCGGTAAAAAATGACAATAGAAATCGAACCACATCCAAACCTTATTGAGTATTTTAATATCACATCAACATTTAAATCTAATTTAACAGTTGACGATTTTACAAATTGCGGTGAAAACTATAACATTTGTAGCAATATCAATCAAAATATCTACCTATTAAAACAGCTTTCAGAACTAAATTTGTTGAAAAAGATTAATCGCGTGTGTGATTGTGGATTGGGACTTGGAAATGCTCTCTATGACATTTATCTCCAATCTAAAGAAATAGAATTTGATTTTCAATTTGTAGGCGTAGAAAAACAACCGGTTTACATCGACTTTATAAAACAGAATCTTTCTCATCTTTGGGGTGATAACTTTAGAATAGTTAATTGTGATATAATGGAATTTGATTTTTCTAAGTTTAATATCATTTATTCATACTCGCCCTTTAACAACTATTTACAACTAAAGTCTATGTATCAAAAGATAATATCAGAAATAAAACCGGGTTCAATTATTATAGAGCATTCTAGTGGGGGATTAGGACATTTTCAAATTTTGACAGAATTTACTGAACTAGAAAAAACGGAGTTAGAATGTATGTCTGTTTTTAGAAAAATTTAATAATTCATAATTAACAATTCTGTTCCCATTATAGTCTTTTTCTGTTCAAATCTACATTTAGAATAAAGTTCTTCTATCCCATCAAAGTAATAATAGGAAAGAGCAAATCTACCTCTTATATTATTTAGTGTGGCTGACAGATGGTAGTGTGAATTTTCATCAAAGTTATGATTAATATAATAATTCTCACGGTTCATATAGGGTGGGTCTAAATAAAAGAAAGTATCTTCTGAGTCATATTTATTAACTATCTCTCTATAATCTAAATTATGTATCTCGGAAATTTTTGCAATAATTGGTTCATATGCTCGCCACTTTAATTTGAAAACTTCAAATTCATCATCACCTCTCCATGAATCTTCACCAATTTGATTTGTCTTTGAACAAGTAAGTACAATAAGCCAATTTATTGCCGCTGTCATATCGTCTGTTTTAGTAAAAATATCCTTTAGAGACCTTTTGTAATTCTCTTTATCTACTTTGATGCCTCTAATGATTTCAATAAATTGTCTGCCATTTTTAAGAAATCGAAATAAATTCGCATTTAACGGATTAATATCATTATAGATAAATTTGACGTCTCTAAATTTTGAAAAATCTAAAGAAAAGAACACACCCATGGCTCCCGCAAATGGTTCAATGTATGTAGAAATATCTTTTGGAATGTTTGGGGTTATAAAACTAGCAAACTTTTCTTTATGTCCTAAATAAGGAATTAACATTTTTTATTTTTATATATAAAAAATGAAAGATAAATTTATAGAAAAATCAAACATAATTTATGGTAGTACTTATGATTATAGTTTAGTTGAATATGTTAGTTCTAAAATAAAAGTTAAAATTATATGTAAAGAACATGGTATATTTGAAAAAACACCAGCCAATCATATAAGAAAAAATAAACATCAAGGTTGTCCTAAATGTTCATTAAAAGTTAGATCTAAAAAGGTAAAAAAACCTATAGATGAATTTATTAAGAATGCTGTTCAAATACATGGTGATAAATATGATTATTCTTTAGTAGAATACAATAACACTCATGAAAAGGTCAAAATTATATGCAAGATACATGGAATTTTTGAACAAAAACCTTGTAATCATATACACTCACGAAATGGTTGTTATTTGTGTTCTAATAAAAATATAAAAATAGGAACCAAAGAATTCATCAGAAGGTCTATGAATATACATGGTGATAAATATGACTATTCATTGGTTGAGTATAAAAATAACAAAACTCCTGTGAAGATAAAAATTGATAATTGTGTTTATTATCAATCTCCATCTTCACACTTGAAAGGTATTGATATATCCGGTTTCCATGAACAAAAAAGTAAAGGAGAGGAAAGAATATCTAAAATATTAGATGAATTTGAAATTCAATATAATAGACAAAAAAGTTTTAATGGATGTAAAAATAAATATATTTTACATTTTGATTTTTACTTACCTGATTATAATATCTGTATAGAATATGATGGTATTCAACACTTTGAGCCTATTGAATTTTTTGGAGGAAAAGAAACACTGGAATATAATAAAAAAATTGACAGTATTAAGAACGAATATTGTAAAATTAATAATATACTATTGATTAGAATAAAATATGATGAAGATATCTATGAAAAAATATACGAGATAAAAAAACAATTAAGTTAATATCACATTTCTATTTTTTAAACTCCTTCTTATCATTGGAAATATAGAAGTTATCAAAGTTAAAGTATCTATCATAAACTTCTAGCACCTTTTTTAATTTGATATCATCTAAGATATTATATATGGACCATTCTTCTGGATTGATAATATCATTTACTTGTTTGTATCTAAGTATTTCATCTTTTTTCTGTCTAACTGTATAGTAATCTCTGACCAAGTTAAACCTGTCTTTTGTCAGATATTTTTTTGGGTTTTTTATAACCCCCTCGGCCGCATCCACAACAGCGTTAAAGTTTTTATTCGATGTTTGGGTTGAAATTGAATTTAGACCTTGTCTATTAATTCTACTTTGATAACAATGAACATAATAAACAAGACCCCTTTTTTCTCTTATCTCTTGATAAAGTGGTGATTTTAATCCAAGTGATAACATAGCGTTTATAAAATGAACATAAGCAAAATCCTCATTGATGACTGGTGAAAGAATCACAATAGAAGTTTTATCTTTCCAATCGTTATTTAATTCTAATTGGACATCGTGATTTCCATAAACCAGTGGCCTAACTATTGTTGTTTCTGCAAAATCTAGAGCCGGATTTTTATAATCTTTTTTAGAAACATTAATAATTTTTGTGGGTTTTGCATACTGAAGTTCAAAGAAATTAAGGCAATCTAAAAACTTCATCTTTTCTAAATCTTCTTTTAATCCAATAGGGTCATAGTCATTGAATAGTTTGCGTGACAGGTTTAACATATGTGATTGAGTTTGCTCGTTGAAAGAATCCATGTATTCTTCGAGTACAATATTTCTTTCGTTTTCAAATTCTTCTTTAGTGACGTCAAACCCGCTTAGTAAATCCATAAATTTATTTTTCCACTTTGACACTTTTTCTTCTAATCCAGTTAAATAAAAAACTATGTTATTAGAATCCGTATAGGCATTCCAATCGATCCCGTCGCGGTCAAAGTCTTCTTGAAGGTGGTCAAAATTTTTTGTCATTAAATGCTCCATCAAATGAGCTATACCATACCATCCTTTCTTTTCTAAATTAGTAGATCCCTCATAGACTACATAGAAACCCGAAAGATCTGTCTGACTCTTTAAATTAATTATCATTTTTAATTTTTATTTTAATGTATATATAGTTTTTTGAGTGATAGATACTATTATTAAGCTAACACCGAAATTGTAAAGGTTATCTTTAATCCTCTTTGAATCTTCCCCAAATTATCAACTCGTTGCTATCTGTTAATTCGATATCTAAAGAAAAACCATCCAATCTTTTTGTAAATTCAGCAGCGGCAATTTCTATATCAGATTCTGTTAACTCTTCAATTCCATATAAATTAAGGATTTGTAAACACAATTTATGAATATTAATAATGATTCTGTCTTCTTCTACAATAGAGAAATCTTCTAATCTAAGTTGCTCAAAAATACCAGGCCCAGTTGTGCCGCTTTTACCCCGAGATATAAATACTAAAGACCGTATTATATTTGCACAAATTGATGAGAATTCTTCTTCAATATATTTTTGTAATTGACCGATAGCTTCTTCTCTAAGCCACTCTTCATCTATTTGGCACTGTTTCATCCAAAGTTTTCCATATTCTGTTTGGTGATATCCATATTTGTATCTGATAAAAGCTTCTGAATAGTTGCCATCATTTTCCCATTCATCAATTTCACCCCAGTTCGAACCCCCAAGTCTAATAACATTTGGATTAAGTCCTAATTTTTCAAATAGTTTATAAAGATAAAAGTCTTGAATAGCGCCCAGACTATCTAATTTGGAACCAATTGAAAATGGTTGAAGAATTTGACTTCTTTTTATTTCGTATTCATATTTTTTCTTTAGACCTTCTACTATACTTTTCAATGGTTCTCTATTAATCGGATAATTCTCCCCTTTATAAAATTCTTCTAAATTGTATCCACACCTCTGATTGTTTTCTTCAGAGAAAAGGTCTTTAATCTCCTCTAAAGTGAATCCTTTTTCATCAAAATGTTTTTGAATTTTTTGAAAATCTTGTTCCGGATTTCTATTTATCCTTTTACACATATCAGAGTAGCTCCTAGTGAAGTCAAATTTTGAATAATCTAATTCAAAAATCTCATCCCAGAATTTACCTCTTTTCATTAAAACTTCTAATAAATCATCAGTGATTTCAACATTTTCATTAATAAATTGAGAATAATTTCTTAATTTCATGTAGTATATATTAATTAACTCTTCTGTTTTTTATGTGTTCGACTAAATCAAAATCAACATCCCATTCTAAATTTACAAATTCTTTATAGTCTTCAATTTGAATCAAATTTTGTAAGTCTCTACCTTTACTAAAAATATGTTCACTGGCGTCTTTTGAGCAATTACTTATATAGACATCACATCTGATGTGATATAAATTAAGAACTTCTTTAGTTATAAAAGAATTGATGATTCCAATTTTATCACAATCTGAAAAAATCCTCACCTTAGACGGTGACTTTTTTATTAATTGGAGTAACTGAATTGCTGACCAGTTTGGAGAAGAAACAGAAACCGATTTTTGAAATAGGTGACTTAGAGCAATAGTATCGAAAATTCCTTCAGTTAACCAGATTTCATCACCTTCTAAAACATCATCTAATCCCCAGATGTGAATATCTGGACAAGCTAAACTATATTTTAGAGTTTTTAACTGGCCATTATTTTCTATACTAATTCTTCTGATAGCACAGTTGATAAGTTTATCATTACTGTCGAAAAGGGGAATTACAATTCCTTCAGATGAGTTTTCTAAGATATTTGAAAGTAGTGGATGAATTGTTGCCCCAATTGTATCTAATTCGGATTTATTTGCCAATTTTGAAAGTCCAAATAAGTTCCAACTCCACATATTAGAAAATCTAAACCCCCTTTTCATCAAATACACCATTTCATTTTCTGAAAATTGACTATTCAATTCTAAAAATAGTTCTGATAAATTTTCGAGATCTTTTGGGTGAACAATGATATCCTTAGCTTCGTAATTAAATTCGGACTTATTCACCTTTATTGTTCTCGATTCAAAATTGAATTGACTTTTTATTTCTAAAATTCTTTCTTCTAACTTTTTTAGAGAAAATGGATTAATTTTTTCTGGCAAAAAGTTAGCTATCACTCCTGACGTAGATCTATTATTATAGAGGATAAAAGTCAATTCTTTATCAGTCCAGTTCATTTTTTTTTGAATATAATTTGTTTTTTGAATGTAAATTGTATATATTTGTCAAATATTATACGATATGATTAAAATTGGTTTATCAGGCACTCGTTATTCTGGAAAAGACAGAATTGCAAAAATTTTCAAACAAATACAAATTCCTGTATTTGAGGCTGATGTTGTTTTGAAATTTATCCTACAACACAACTATCAACTACAATCGGTGATTTCAGATGCAATTGGTCAAAAATATTTCAACAACGGATGTCTAATTTTAGAAAAAATTAAAACTGATGGTATGTTTGGTCAAGTATTAGATATTGTCCAAATTGAAATATTTAAAACCTGGGAAAAGTTTATTGAAAAAAACAAGAGTTCTGTTTATTGTATATTTCATTCTTCGGTATTATTTGAAACAGGTTGGTATGAAAAAATGGATAAAAATATTTCGGTTTATGCTCCTCTTCTTGAAAGAGTTGAAAGATGTAAACTGATTACTAAAAAAACTACTTCTTCGATTCATAAGCAATTATCACAAGAAACAGATGATTTAGAAAAAAATGAACTATCTGATTTTGTAATACACAACTATGAAGTTGATGGATACTACGGAGACACTTTTAGACAAGTCAACTTTATTGACCAACAGATTATTGATGAATTTATAAAAGACGACAAACAAACCAAAAATATGATTACTTTTTAATTATGGCGAACGCATTTATACACGCAAAATCATCAGTCAAAAAGTTTGGCGGTCAAATAGATGACTATCTTTCAATCCATATAAAAATGGATTGTTCTAAGGCATATATTTCTGATAATAGGCACCGCGCTTTAACACATCACTCCTTTTGGATTCACGAAGCTATGATACCGATTTTTGGATACACTATTAAAAACTCAGATGGTGTCGAAGTTTCGGTCAAAGATATATGTGAACAACACCTACTTGAAGATTTTAGTATGAGATTTATACCAACTGCTCAGGATTACATTGAAAATTTAGACTTTCAAGATTGGATGCAAAATGGTGTCAAAAGCCACCCAGCGTCCTATAATAAATTGGTTAATAAAGAAAACCTTAAAATAAATTTAGATTAAAATGATAGTAATTTCAAAAGTTTCAAATAAAAGATTGATTAAAGGACATCGATATGAAGTTCAAAGTTTATGGAATAACGGAAATAATCAAAGATGGATTGAGGCAAAAGTTAAATTAATAGGGGGTGGTAGATTTTCAGTAGATAGCTTTACCGATGCTACCGGTGCACCGATTGCTAAAATAAATTATCAATCCCCTATTAAAGAGGTTGACCGGTTTGTAAAGTTTGAAGATTGTAAAGAAGGAGATATACTTGTTTGTTTATCTGATAATTACAAAACCATGGCTCGAGATTCAATGTATAAAATTGAAAAGTTAGAGAAAAAAGAAATTAGCAGAAAGGCATTTTCTGGAACACAGACTTATTTTGAATATAATATCAAATTTGTTGGTTTAAAACGAAAACTTAAGTTCAATCAATGGAATTTTAGAAAATTGACTGCTGAAGAATTACGAGAAGTCTCACTTGGTCAAATTTTATCTAACGAAGAGCCAAATATTGTCAAAAGTTCTGATATACGAAAAATTGACTTAATTGAAAATAAAGAAAAGGTGTTAATGACAATCATTTCAAGAACTATCTTAGATGTCAACCGACACCATCTTTCAATTGTGGATTGGTCTTGTCAAAAAACCGGAGAAAAATATAGGATCAGACCTGAAGATTTCACTAGAATTTTAGATATGAAATTATCAGAAATATTACAAATAATAGAAAAATAAAAGTTATGGAATATAAAAAAAAGTTGAAAGATTTAAAACAAATTCGTTCACAAATTAAACTGCTTGAGTCACAAAAACAAAAGTTGTCAGAGGAAGTCTTTGATGATTTTATAAAGACTATTTTTAATGACTCAGAGGAGTTAGAATCATTTGGTTGGTATCAATATACCCCGTATTTTGACGATGGAAATGTTTGTATGTTTTCTGCTAATACAGACTATCTTTTAGTCAATGGTCAACCGGTAGATGAATCCGATTGGTATTTAGAAGAAAACATTACTACCTGGGGCGTTTGGGATAACTCCATAAAGTCATATGTGGGTCAAATAAAAGAAAAAAATATAAAATATAATAAAAATTTATCTAAGTTAGTTGACAATATATCTGATTTCTTATCAAAATTTGATAATGATTTCTTTCTGCAAAGATTTGGAGACCACGCAATAGTAACAATTACCAAAACTGGGGTTCAAATTTCTGATTATGACCACGATTAGTCCCAAACAAACTCATATTTTATAATGTATCAAAGAATCTATGACTTTTGTAAAGTAAGAAACGAGGGTATGGTGTATAAAAATGACCCTGATATTCCACCAGCAAGAGTATTATTTTTAATGAATCTTCTTAAATCTGAAGGCATTGATTTTGAATTAGACCAATTTCCTGTAAAAAAAACTACCGGGTATAATATTATACTTAGAGGTAGATCTAGTCGAATGGTGGTCGCTCATCATGATATTGTTAATTCCCAAACAGATAACGCAAATGATAATTCGGCATCTGTAATTAATGCTATAATGATTAAAAAACTAATGCCTGAAATCAATGTTGTTCTGCTCGATGGCGAAGAAGCAGGAGGTTTAGGATCTCAAAGGTGTTCTGATTTAATAAATGAAGGAAAATTTGGAACAATTGATTGGGTTTTAAATTTAGAACTCACCGGTAGAGGCGGTAAATACTTTTTTATTGGAGATTATCCGGGTAAATTATCTGATCACATCAAATCTATTTTTGATTGCCCAAGTGTGGTTACACCATATAATGATTCTGTGACTTTTAGAAGAAACGGAATTGATTCGGTTGTTATTAATCCACTGCCGCCAATCGAAGGTAATACCACGTCTCAAGTAAAATGGAATGATGATATTTACTTAGATTTCAAATTATTGTTCAATTGTCACAAACCTACCGATACAATCGATATGATAAGTGTTAGAGATATGAAGGAGTTTGTAGAAGAAGTAGTTATTCCAATACTTCAAAAATAATTAAAATTTTATTAAACCATGTCCCAGATTTCATCTTGAACATCTTTTTCAAGAATTGAATGGTCCTGGTTTAATAAATTTATAAGATTGGACATTTTCGAATCCAATACAATCCAATCTTTGTGATTTAAGAAATCACTCCAATCACCATCGTAAATAAGATTATCAACTGGGAAAATAAATTTACCTTCTGAGTTAATAAAAATCATAGAACAGAGTTCGGCGAATTTATCTTTAATATCTATTTCATTATTTATCATAGTGTAAATTTAATAAAAAATTTAGAAAATATCAATCATTTTTATGATATTATTTCCTTTTTTTCCTGGAAGAACCGTGATTATTTTACCTTCATAAATATTATCAGTCCATTCATCTATATTAAAATACATTATTATTGATAGGTTGTATTCGGTTGAATATAGAGAATATTGACCAGTTGAGGGAAATAATTTTCCGACACCATCGGGAAATAGTTTGTTAAATTCTTGTTTAAAATATTGATTAAACTCATCAACACTTTTAAACGATGTCCTTTCTGAAATACGTTTAGTTAAATTATGCTCAGCTGTATTGTTCCAAAATATTTCAAATTGAATTTTTTTATTATTCACTCTTTTTTTAAGTGTAATGAATTTTACTAATTTTTTACTAGAGTCAAACTCCTTATCTTTTATCTCTTTTAAGTTACTGGCGAGACTAGAGGTTCCTGATATATTCATAATATCAGATAATCTTGCCTCACAAAATAATTTGAAATTAGTTATAATCACCTAGTTATATATTAAAAAAGCCCCAGATAAATCTGAGGCTTTTTGTTTAGGCGGCTGTTAGAAAAATCTTTCTCGAAGACCTGTCCACAGAAAGGACTTTTACTTTAAGTTCTTGTCCTGGTTCAAATCTTTTTCCAATTTTCTCCATTTCTGAAGTGTGGATTAAACCAACTGTTTCATCATCTAAACTTACTAAAGTTCCGAATTGTTTGGTATCTTTTACGATTCCTTTTAGAACTTTACCGTTTTTGATAGTGTCCCAAAGAGACTCTCTTAAGATTTGTGTTAAAATTATTTTGTCTTTAACGATTTCTTTAATGTAAAACTCTATTTGGAATCCTGGTCTAATTTCTTTTAATCTTTCTTGCCAGTCTGGGTGAACATTAGCTTTGTGAATCATACCGGTCAGACATTCATTAAACTCTACAAATACTCCAAACGGAGTTGTTCCAGTAACATGTCCTGTGTATGGGGATTCAAATTGAAGTTGTTTTAGTGCCTCGGGAATTAAAGATTGTAAATATTTTCTTCGTGAGACGATATAAGTGCCTTCTTGTTCGGCATAGGATTCTATCATTACTTCAAAAGTTTGACCTACAATTGAATTAACATCAAACAACTTGTTTATACCAGCTAATGTGTTTGGCATAAAGCCAGGTAGTGTAACACCGGCTCTCATAATTTCCATATCATATCCGGCCGGATTCAAAGACTTAACTTTTGCCGTTACAGATTCCCCTTCGTTAAGAGATTTTAAATTTTGGTGAGCTCTGTTCTCATAAAGAGCGGCCACACTGCCTTTGATGTAGAAATTATCATGATTTACATCTGTGATTAAGACATCAATGATGTCGCCTAAATTTGAGTTCTTCAAATATTTAGATTCTGATAGACGATTATCAACTCTAATATCATCTTTGAACCCTGGAACTGAAAAAACAATTTGATTTTTAGTTTGGTCGGTGTAGGTTGCTTGAACTACTTGACCGGCCTGTGGCATTGCCATAAATGTTTTTTCATAGAGTTTAGAAAGTTCGATTTCTAATTGAGTCTTTTTTTTGTTTTTGAATGAATTTTCTTCAAATAAAAATTCAAGATCTGGGTTTCCTATTGTTTCGTACATATTAATTTTTTAGTAGTAATTTTATTGTAGTTATTTAAAAAGTTTAGAATAGATTATCAATTTTTTGCAATACCCATTTTTATCATATAATCTCTTAGAATAGCAGCTTCTTCATACTTTTCTAATTTTATTAGATTTTTGAGTTTTGACCTACATTCTTTTTCTAATTTTTCTTTATTTTCCTCTTTGGGTAATTCTTCAACAAAAGAGTTATAAAACTCTTCCATATCGACAATTGATTGAAAAACCGGTTCACTTAGACTTGATTTTGAAATTTCGGTCAATCTCTCGCTGGAATTGATTTTTTCTAGAAATTTATCAGTAAACGCTGAATTATCGATTAGATATTTTGCAAGGTGATAAGGTCTGTTTTTAAATATTTTAAGAAGTGTTATCAAATTATCTCTGTCAAACTTGTTCATAAATCTTATATTGACGTATAAAAATTGGTTTATATTTTACTAAAATTTAGATTGAAATAATATTGCATAGAAAAGTTAGATGTCGGTTTATCTTGTGAGAAAAATAATTTATCTATTTTTTTATCACTTGAAGTTTCTCTTTGAATTTTAGTGAATCTATTTTCAACTGTTGCAACGTTCTTTGACCAACTATTTTTATACCTTAGTAGTGGCTGGTGTCTTAAGTCTATGTAAGTCAAATATAACTCAATGGTGTCTAATTTATAACGATTCATTACATTAAATTCAATATATCGATTTAATGCTGTATTCACGTCACCATAAACTGTCATTTCTTTTTTTAGACCTTCAAAAGTTCTATTTTTTTTCATTATTGAATATAAATAGCTAAAAAGTATTTCATAGCTATTTATGGTCATTATCCACTTTGCCTTATTTTCTTTTTGATAATTTGGTTGAGACAGATCTAGCTCTAATGTATGTTTTTGTGATTTGTCGATTGAGCAGGAGTAGACATTTGGTTGTGAAGACGATTCTATTGAATAATCCAGTTGTTCACCATTTATGTTTTGATACCAAGTTATGTCAATATCGGTCAATTTAATGACATCTTCAATTTCTAGCATTTTTGCTCCAAAAAAAGTGCTCTCTTCTACCATATTATTTGATCCCCACACTCTATAGTGAGTAAACTCCGGTGACATATACGTTCTTCTCATAGTTATAAATTATAGTTTTGATTTATGGTATACTGGACACGCCAAATTGATTAGCTGTTGTCGAGCTTATGGTTGGTTGATTTATAATATTAGGCACTAAATTGTTCGATAGAGTTTCAAAATGATAGTGAGCATCCCAAGTTGATGAGAAAATGAAAAAATCTCTAGTTATATAGCCCCATTCATCTAACATTGGAAAAACTGAATCAACATCTGGTTCATTTTTTAACTTTAAGGGCGTTCCTTGTCTATTAATCTTTAATATTTTCCTCTCTTTCATAAGAGCAAAATCCGTCAATGAGGTGTCAAATTTAGAGTTTTCTGAAATCCCATTTTGAGTCTTATCAAACATTTGTATTTCATAAAAAGTTGGCATGTAAAAACCATTGTATCTATAAATAGTGTTTTTTGTGATATTGGTAACAGAATTATAGTTTTTAATATTTTTTCTCACCTTTGGATTTGGCTTTATTTCACAAGCAACCGGTAGATCACTATACCAGTTAAGTTTGGAAATTGAATCAATAGATCCGTTTACTAAATTTCTATTCGAGGTCAATTTTATTGGTCTTTTTACGGCCTCGATAATGAATGAGTCTATATTAACATCTAATTGATCTGGGTCTTCTGATCTCAAAATGTAACTTAAAGATTTTAGATTGTTGGTGAAGCTGTGCTTTGTTATATTACCCGTTTCATCTATGATGACATAAGAAACATAATCAGTAAATCCATATTTGTTTGCGATATCATTTATTGAGTTAGTAAAGTTGTTTGCTGATAACTTAGTAAAAAGTGGCCTGTAGAGTAAATCTCTGTCTGAATTTGTTAAATTTGGTAATGTATTGTCTGAAATATTAATATTACAAAGAATATTTTTCCATTTTTTATTTATATAGATTACTATTCCGTTATCAAGTGTTGAGTTAGATGCGTTACTGCTGCATAGATAATAAATTTCATTCATCTTAATTATTGGATTCTTATCTATATTGTAGATTAAATCTGTATCTGGTTCCAAGCTGTATTTTCTAGTCCATAAATTAGTAGTCCCAGGTTCCGGATTAAATCCACTTGCAGTTGCTGAGCACTGCCAAATCGTGTCTCTATGGTGAACAATGTTTCCCGGATTGTAATTTGAGGTAGGATTCCATAAATCAACCGGTTTCCATTTAGGGCTAGTTGATGATTGTGTCGCTGTCCACAGTGTTGATTTTTTTGCCGGTGTAAACACACCATTGACCGTAGAACCTGTCGTTAGGAACGGTATTGAATAATCCGGTGGATATTTATTAGTAGCCTGTTGTAGATTTAAAAATATTGAATATGATCGATACCACTTCTTTTTATAAAGCACACAGGCGGTTGAGCCATATCCATTGGTTGTCGCAAAGTGCGGGTCCCAAAAGTCGTCAACCCCTGCAGAATTATAGTAATAGAATTCACCGTCATTAAAGACAACATCTCCGTTTAGATATGTTTGAAACGGTGACCAAAAAATTGTTTTTTTAGATTGAAGTGTGTTAAATGGGTTCAAAGTATTAGATGGATCGTCTAAAAATTTCCAACCTTGTGTATTGTAGGGTGCTGTCTTTTGCGAAGAACCACTGATTACTGGTTGTGTCACAGTGACTTCGTTTTGTGCCTGATATAGAATATCACCAAAAACAACGATAGAGCCTGTTGCATAGGTTTTATCCATTTGCCATTCTTCAATTGTAATCCAATTCATAGAATTTACATCCGTTACTAAATTGCCATTAAAATCGACGTATTTATCATTATCTGAAATTAAAATAGAAAATTTATAATCGTCAAATGAGTTATCTGATGATAGATTGATATTAGATATGTTACCGTTTTGGGTTATATCTATTGAGTCAACATTATAAATATTGAATTTTAATCCTCTAAATAGCGTAGAATTTGGCTGATTTATGTCTCCGATGTTGAAGTTAGAATATTTTTTACAATTTTTAATTATTTTACCATCTAAAAATTGCTGCTTTTGAAAGAAAAAATCTGAAAAATAATCCCATGAATAGGTTGCATAAGAATTTGTTCCAACCGAATAGGTAGCTAAATTTAGATATTTATCTAATTCGAATTTATAATTTGAGTCTAATTGATAACTTTGTGTGAATCCTTCAATGTGTAAACTATGGTGTAAATAAGAACTAGTAGAAGAATTTATTGAATAAAAGTAATCTAAGTTTCTTTCTATTCTTGAAAGCGAAGACTCAAATGGATTTACAGTTCGATTAAAGTCTTCAAATTGTTGTGAGTTGTTTAGTAAATAAGGACAATCATTAGCCGAATGTGAATTTTGAAAAGACCATCTACAATAATCAGGATTTTTTCTCCAGATACTGGATAGATC
>Ga0214917_10001596_pt1 | contig 28983 bp, 27 predicted proteins | sample LL_1208_BB_MetaG_FD_177983 | JGI IMG/M metagenome (GOLD analysis project Ga0214917, IMG submission 177983) | Freshwater microbial communities from Lake Lanier, Atlanta, Georgia, United States - LL_1208_BB | ecosystem: Environmental > Aquatic > Freshwater > Lake | place: USA: Georgia | collected... | reverse complement strand
TGGTGCTATAACTTCGCTGTCGGGAAGTGTATCCAATATATCGGGGTATGTATACACGCAAATTCCTAGTATATGTGGTGCTATAACTTCGCTGTCTGGAAATGTATCCAATATATCAGGGTATGTATACACGCAAATTCCTAGTATATGTGGTGCTATAACTTCGCTGTCGGGAAGTGTATCCAATATATCAGGGTATGTATACACGCAAATTCCTAGTATATGCGGTGCTATAACTTCGCTGTCTGGGTATGTATATAGTTTATCTGGTGCACAGTTCTGGGCAAATTTTGCTGCAGTAAACAATGTCAACATGTCTGGATTTGTTATTTCAAATATTTCGTCTGCATTTATTTCAAACAATGCTACGATATCTGGAACACTAACCGTATCAGCAGAAGTTGTACGTAATGCACTAAATGTATCTGGATTAGCGACATTGTCTTCATTGATCGTTCAGAATGATATTTCAAGTGCCAGGACAAACTACAAATATTCAAATGTAATGTATGTGATGTCAAACGGAAACGATACAACTGGAATAGGAAGCATCCTCAACCCATTTGCAACAATTTCAAAAGCAGTATCTGTATTAGAAAGTCAAACACTGGATTATGATCAACAGGGTGTTATATATGTGGGTCCTGGGTCATATGGTGCCTTTACAATTTCAAAAGGATACTTGACTATTAATGGTCCTACGATGCACAACAATCAACCACAGTATATGACTACTATTGGTCCAATTACAGTGAGCATAAGTGGACAGACTGCAACATATGATCAAAATCAAGTAATTTTAAACGGTCTATTAATTGCAGGGGGTGGTAATCCGGCAATTACCAATAATTCTACGTCACAGCATAATCTCGTTATTAAAAATTCACTTCTTAATGGAAACGACAGGATTGTTAATCAAACTGCGTCAAATGCTACAGGGACACGATTTATTATGCAGGATTGTAAAATTCAACAGGACTCATCTGCTACTTCTACTAGTTCTGTTCTTTTATTAAGTGGAAATGCGTGGTTAACAATAGACAGATGTGAAATAACAACTGTCAACAAGGGTGCTCCGTTGGAAATAGCAGGAAGTACTTGGTTGAGAGGACTTGCCAATTCCTTGATAACGTGTACACTATCTTCATCAACTGGAACACCTCCATTAGTAGATTTAAAATCTTCAACTGTACTTCTTCCTCATACATTTGCTTCAAATTCGTTCTTTTATCAAGCAACAAACACAAAATTCACACAGAGTGCATGTGCGATTGCATTTACAAATACTAGTAATTTAAACCCAACAGGTACTACCCCTGCCATCATTCAATTATATAATAACATATTTCAACTCACCGGAACAAATGATACTTCAAACTATGTAGTCAAGACGTATAACACAAACAATAGTTACCCAGTTAATAGTTTATATGTTTTTCGTTCAAATAACAAGATATTCCAGGCGACTGGTGTATCATATGCCTCTATAATAGATCCATCAATAAGCACAAGTGCTATTTCAAATTTAATAGGTCTCGGACCCAATGATCCAGATACTGGAAGCAATTGGGCAGTTTTTCCTGCTACGCAAAATGTCAACATGTCTGGATTTGTTATTTCAAATATTTCGTCTGTATTCATTTCAAACAATGCTACGATATCCGGATTAGCAACGCTGTCTGCGGCAACTGTACAGAACAATTTGACAGTAAACTCAAACGTATTCATTTCAAACAATGCTACGATATCCGGATTAACAACGCTGTCTGCGGCAACTGTACAGAACAATCTTTCAATCAATCAATTAAATGGAGCAACTTACCCAACGACACTTGGATCGACGGGTCAAGTTTTGACAATATCTTCTACAGCAAATACACTGTACTGGGCAACCCTGTCTGGTCAAGGTTATTCTGGAAATGTATTGAAAGTAGACCAAGTATACGGAAGTGATACATTAGGAAGCGTTGGAGTGTATCCGTACTTGACAATTAGTAAAGCACTGAGTGTAGCAAGTGCTGGTCAGATGGTATGGATCATGCCTGGAACATATAATGAAATATTGAATATACCGAATAATGTCAGTGTACGAGGAGCAAATACACAGTCTGTTACCATACAGCAATTAAATGTCACAAATTCTACTACGTTGATTACTATGGGTTCAAATTCAAGACTTGAAGATGTAACACTAACTTTAACTTCGTCTTCAACACCTACAAACAATGCAGTATATAGATGTGTTCAGATTTCAAACGGCAATATTCCAACCTCGAAACTTAGATCAATGGTCATGAATGTAAACAATTTTAATCCGTGCGGAAGTGCGGTCGGGATATATACATACGGCGATGTATCTAATCCATTTAATGTAACGTCTGCAGATACCATACGTGGATCGACAATTAATGTCAATACGAGTGGTCAGCAAGGTGGATACGCAACATGTATCCAGGTAGCAGGTGCCAATAGAACATCTGCAAGAGATACAAACGTCTTTGTAACTGGAACAAATTGCTTGGGAAGTCGTTTAATTGCATGCGAAACAGTGTCTGCGGCAGCACTTGACTTGCGTGCTTCAGTGATAAGTGCATCGGGTTCTTCGTTAACAAATTGTTCGCTTGCCGAAGTATCTCAGACAAATCCCTCGTCTGAAATTATCATGTCATATACACGCCTACAAAATCATAATGCAAATAGTCTTGGATTCACAGCTGCTCAGATTCCTACGAATATAGTGTTTGGAACATATGAAAACAATAAACCATCTGGAGCAAATGGTTGGACACAGAGCAATTTTAATACAAACTATTATATGCTTCCTGGAAGCACGTTGCGTTCAAATTTAATCACAGATGTATCACTAGCATCACCATTCATCATAGAACAGGATTGTCTGCTCCATAATGTCTTCTTTTCAGCAAACAGTAACATAGTAAGTAATGGAGTAATGACGCTAAATATCTACCACGACGATACAACATCTACAAATTTAATTTTATCACTAAATATGAGCGGTGCGCTGAGCAATGTAAGTAATACTACTTTTTCATATACATTTCATAGTGGAGATAAAATGTTTGTAAATTTATGTGGCGGAGGTGCAACTGGCAATCAATTAGACAATGGATTTAGAAACATGCAAGTAAATATCGGGTTATTTTAATCATATACTTAATCAATGATTACGGATACACGAACAATTCAAGATTTTCAAACATTTACATTTTCGGGGCATTCTCGAAAATTAGCATGCAAGTCGCTTCAAGAAAGTATTCAACTTGGTCATGCTGATTATGCTTGTTATTGGTCGCTTGAATTGCTCTGTTCGGGACTTGTACATTCTCTGTGGTCGGTCTTTTTTGAATCTGCTTCTCTTTGTATTCATCGCGCGTGTCCAAACATGTTTCCTTATTTAGTTACTCAATATGAACGCTTTTCTACGATTCAAGATGGGTTTCCAATCATGTACATTACAGAAATACGAAATCGCGAAGATGCTCGAATCATTATTGTAGAGACTGCGACTGCACTATCAACAGCAAAGAAGCAAAAGACAGTTACTCTTTCAAAGATCAAACCCGAACATGATTTTCAATTGACTACTATACAGGAAAACATACGAGCACCGTCACAGAATTTTGCATTGTCGTTTTTGAAGGCAGATGATCCTCATGAATTAACAATTCCGTTTAATGAATTTTGTCATTCTATTCAATCGCGAGATACAATTCGTTCTCTGTACTGGTTTGCTTGGATTCTCAAGTATGCCAGTCATCAGAAAAAGACGACAAAAAATACTATAACGTGTTCAGAACGTCGCAATGCGTTTGTGGATACAAAATATGCACGAAATATAGTGTGGTTGTTTTGGGATGTCATAAATACAAACAAAAACACGTATATTGATTCTCTTTTCAAATTGTACTGTCTTCGTTGGGAACCTTCTAAAATTAAAGAACGACAGACATTTTTAATTACTGCAATTCTCTTTGTGACGGAACATTTGGATACACACGAACCAGCAAAGAAGAATGAATTGGAAATTGGCATGATGTTACAAAAGATTCCTGATTTTATTCAAACAATTGAGAATACAAAAAATACCTTTACAACAAGATAAATATGGCACTAGGATTTGCAGAAAAGGCACAAATATCTGCCTTTCAGGCACTCTTGTTTTACATTATAGCAAATCCAATTACATTTTCTGTCGTAGACAGTCTTGTTTCCGTGATAACAGGTCCGTATTCATCATTCAAGGTGGCACACGGAGGCAATCCTACTGGGTTTGGTCTTTTGTTACACGCATTCGTCTTTTTCCTCATCACGCTGGCACTCATGTACGTGTAAAATGGATCAAAAAAAAGACAATTCTATCATTTTGCTATCACGAATGTTAATCTTTATTGATACTGAAACGACAGGACTCCCAAAAAAGCGTCAAGATGCTGAAATCGAAGCGCATGTCTGGCCAGACATTGTATCGATTGCTTGGATTGTAACGGACGACGCCGGAACAGTTATACGAAGTTGTTACTTTATTGTCAAACCAAAAGATTGGATAATTACAGAGGATTCTACAAGAATTCATAAAATACAACACAATACTGCGAGTGATTATGGAATTCCACTTGAAAAGGTTGCTGAATTGTTGATTACCGAACTTGTAAATACATCCTGTATCGTAGCACACAATATGAATTTCGATAGAAATGTTATTGTAAATGCTCTTAAGTGGAAATTGTCTTTGAATGTAGATACCTTATTCAACAAGACATTTTGTACCATGGAAGCAGGTAAGACCATTACGAACCTTCCTAAAAATCGGTATCCCAGTCTATCTGTCTTGTATACTCACCTGTTTGGTTCTGCTCCAAATGTTCTTCTTCACAATGCATTGAATGATGCTCTTGTATGCATGAAGGTCTATTTCAAGATAAATAGTTTACCGGTAGAAAGACCTGTACATGTAGTAAATGAAATTTCGTCGATACAACCTAAAAAATTATCCCTATGCCTTGCCGACATTACAGAATGAATACAAGACGGTGTTTGTTTGGAGCGGTCTAAAACGACTCGATACTCGTGCACGAAAATGTTATATTTTTTCATATAATTATGGTTGGCGTCGAGATGAGTTGAAATATCCAGACCATCTCTCACGTGTAGATTATATGGAAGATGCCCATGTCAAAATTTACAATGATACAATGTATTCTGAAAACGACGAATTGTTCGTTTGCGAGAACCCTTGAAAAGTATACTTGATAAATAAATGGATATCAGCGACATGATATATCTGGCATTTGCCACATTGTTGGTGATTGTATTGCTTCACCTTGGAGTATTCTGGGTATCACGCGTCATACAACCGCCAAAACCGAAAATAGTCTATGTTCAACAACCAAATCCTATTGTACAGCAACAACCTATTTTAAAAGAAACTGCACCATCAATACAAGTGCCTACCTATGAACAGCGTGCGCCTGAGCCAACGTCTTCGGGATCTGTACCAATGGGACAATTGCCTCCACCTGTCGAGACGAGGCAAACCAAGTAATTACAGGGTGGAAACCATTCAAACAAATGCAATTCCTGGTTGGTTGTGTTTGACGCGAGATGAGGCGGGGGATCCAGTGACATTCTTGGTTCAGAGACGAGAGAATCCAAAAATTACAAGGGTGCGCTGTGTTATGGACGAAAGATGTTACGAGGATACCATTTTACGTGTCGAATATACGTCTACATCCATTTATCTCGCAGATATATGGATGTGGAATTCATATAAATTATTCAATAACACCACGTTTTCATGGAGACAGTCATTTTTACGAGAGGTATACAATACCCTGTATACCTCTTGCCCTGCATTTGAGAGTCATGCGTTTTTACTGAGAGAAAAATCTACAGATATTCGCGGTTACGAGTATTATACAGACAAGGTTGGCGAATACGGAATATTTGTACAAGCAGATGAAGACATGTGTGAAATTACTAGAACAGAAATTCCAGACGTATACCGTCTTTCAAACGGAGAATACCTGCGCGTTCGTACAATGAAATTTTCAAAATATTTGCGTACACTAGGAGATACGTTCAAGATGCGCTGTTTTCAAAACGAAGATACAACTTGGAGTCCAAAAGAATTATCTCTTGTATAGACACAATGGCACGAAAAACGAAAGTCAGTCGTAAACAAAAGGGTCGTGGTTACGGGTTTGGAGGTTCTATTTTAGAAAATGCAGGGGGGTCAAATGCCGGCAATGCGCTTTGGAATAAAAACATGGGAAGTGATTGTGGCGCTTCTGCCAGCGAACAATCGCGCGGAGGAAACAATACATTGGCAGGCGGGCGCAGAAAAAAGAGACATGGTCGTAAGCATACTCGTAAGCATGGTCGCAAGGGAGGAGGCAGCATTCTTGCCCTGCAACAACCCCGTGCAGGATATACATTTGATGGAAGTGGCGTAGCGGGAACGAAGGATACTGTCCCGCAACCTGCCTACACGACGTATGTGTAAGAAGAAAAATAGAAATATACTATAATGAGTAAAAAATCGAATACAGATATTCTAATTGCTAGTGGTATTCTTTTAGTATCGGTAGTCTTTTTAGTGCAGCGCAGACTCGGTTATGTGGCAGTTTGGTTACTGTTGATTACCGCGGTATTTGGTTACGGCGTTCGTATTCCTCTCACCGTCTCAGTCATCTTGGCAGTTATGGCAGTGATTATGATAATATTAATCTCGGGAGAGTATCGCAGGGAGGGATATGAAAATGAAAATAAAGATGACAAGGAAAAGAAGAAGGAACCAGAGGCACATACAAAGGACAAGGATGGTGCACTCAAGGCAGACAATGTTAAAGAACCATATATAGATTCTGGAACTACGATTTTGCATGCCTTTCAAAAATTAAAACCCGAACAGGTCCTTCAGATGCGTGAAGATACAAAGGAACTCATGGAAACACAAAAACAACTTGTTGACACACTTGCTTCACTTGGACCGCAAATCAAGCAGGGGGCAGATTTAATGAAGAGTTTTCAAGACATGTTTGGGGGCAATTTTCTAGACGTTGTCAAACAAAAATGAAGCACCTGCTGCCCATTTGAATAATTGATGATTTTTATCTTTTGAAGAAACAGATATTACTGGCGCATTCAACCGAATAGTCAATAATTTCCAAATCATAATTGTCATTGACAAATTATAATATTCTACGACTTCTAACCATCCATTTATGCATTCCAATAGAACTCGCAGAGATGAAAATATATAAAAAGAAAATCGTAAAAAGGATACATTGACATCTCCACCCCAGTATGTATATATTTCAGGGAAAAAGTAAAAACATGTCCAAAAAACAAAATGAAGAATTGGTTGGACAAATAATGTTAAAATATGAGTTAACCTTTCAAAAAAGTATATGCTGTCTATTTTTTTAGATAATTCTATATGTCTCTGTATAACCTTTCCATGGTTTTCACTTTCAGTCATTTTTCTTATCTCTTCCGTCACTCTGTTCATCCCCTGCAACTGGTTCATATCCTTTAATTAAAATACCTTCAGAAGGAAAAGTAGTGTTTTCAAACGTTTTTGGATGAATATAGACCCACTGGTTTCCGCGAGCATAAGGAAATAGAGAATCCAACACTTCCTGTGTAATACGATTTCCTTCACATACAAAATCGCTCATAACGTCTGTACAATCAATCGTTTCTTCGTTTATCTTCTTATAACCAATAAACAACCACGGAGCAGTGGGTCTCTCAAATAGATTCTCTACAGAATACGGGTCTCGAGAAGCACAATTGTGATGAACTGCCATACGAACAGTACCGTCGTTACGAACAACTTCATGAATCAAAATAGGATATTCAAGGTCTGAAGACAATGCCTCTCTGGTTTCAGAGAAATACCTCGCTTCCAAGGTCGGACTACAGAGCATCCATCGTTGATCGTATTCCACAGGTTGATTGGTATAACAGAGACTATTGAAAAAATCAAGAACCCTGTAATAAAATCCTACACTCCAAAGAACCATCTTTGTCGGGACCACGTTCAAATACTCGTCCATTGCGTAATAAATCTTTTAATACGTAAATGTTTCGCGCAGAGTAGACGCAACTAGTCTATCAAGTTGCAGTCCCATTGCAACAGAAGTTGCAAGTGCCGTGACAACAAAGGGAGTAGCAATTAAAAACCATGAAACAACACCCAGATCAATGCGACAGAGTAGATCTAGTATAAAAATGGTGGCGCCGCCAAAAACCACCTTGGAAATGACAGTCACCCATGCAAAATCTGCCACATCAAATCCGAGTTGAACTGCCAAGAAAAGAGCATACAAGAGTGCGGGCGGGCAAAGATTGTCGATAAATTTCATTTTCGTATTTATACATTCTCAATATAAAAATGAGTGACGATGGCAAGATTATGCAGGTGATGCAATTTACCGGTTGTACAGAGGATGTAGCAAGAGATGCCCTGGAAAAGGGAAATTGGGATGTCATTGATGCTCTTGATCGTTTGACAAATCTCCCAAAGATTTCGGGGTCAAAATATATTCCGGCAAAACCGGTTGTGAAGGATCATTTGACCCCCGATGTTCGTGAAAAGATTATTCAGGCAAGACAACTTGCAGACCTGCTTACCTACGCACCACAAAACGACCTCCGCGGAAAGGCATCGCATTACCCCGAGAAGGAATCCCAGGAACTGAAGAAGTAGGCGCCTCTGCAGTATTTTTCTTCATGCTTTCGTCTTTGGGAGCAAATTGAACACCGTATTCATAAAATTTCCTTTCAATAGTCTTAATGTCTTCAAAAACATTCATATTGTATGTAGTCTCATATGCACGAGACGAAAATTCCTTGTATGTATCTGGATTGTCCAAAGATTCAATTGCATCAAACCACGATTCTAGATTACCATAATCCAACATGAATTGAGAATCTTGAATCCATTCACACATGCCCTCTGTACTCCCCGATGGTCTCGGAGGGTACTTTGAATCCTTTCCAAGGGGTTTTGTATGAAGCACCGGAATACCATTGTACATTGCTTCAAAAGCAACACGCCCCCACGATTCATAAAGAGATGGAACCAGCAGAATTCGAGTGTCTTTTAGAACATTTCGTATGTCGTCTTGAATATCAATCCACTTGATATTTGGAATGGTTGTAGGAACAGGAAGTCCATTGTAATACGGTTTTACTCCGAGAAACTTTTTATGCGGAAACTTTACGGCACATTCAATGAAGAGACCGATACCCTTCATTGCATTTGCGTTGATAAGTGTTATGTATTCGCCAGATGGGACCGTCCCTCGTTCGTGCATTTTTATTTCGTTTTCAAGCATGATTGGACGAACAGTTTCTACCGTCTTGAATGTCGGAGAAATGGTAATTCTCGACTTGGTAACACTCGTTATATGTTTACTAACTATCCATAAAAATTCTGCCCATTTCCCATGTCTCTGATATTCGACAATTGATTCTAAATTTTCTCCAAAATGCATAGTTACAACAATGGGTTTTTCAAAACCTTCATTGATTTTTCGAACCTGCTGTAAAAAGGGATAATGTGGACTTGACCACATATGTGCTCCTCGTAATTCATTTTCAGAAACGGTATAATGACTCCACGGAATGCCTCTATAGACTCCTCTTGCTGCTTTGTTTGATCGATTAATAGTTACAAAATGCACATTGTGCCCTCTTCTCTGCAACTCTCTTGCTATTGCCACGTCATGAAAAAAGGCACCACACGGATCCGGTAAATACTGAGAAAATAACACAACCTTCATTATTCAGTGCTCATAACTGCCTTTTGACGAACGAGACGCGTAGGATCGCCACCGCGTGCCCATGTCTGTTGAAAATTATTCAACTCCTTCATTTCGTCACGAACAGTTTGAATTAGAGGATCAAACTGATTAGGAAAAAACTTATCCGTTACGGTAGAACATTCTTTTCTGGTTCTAACAGGCATGCTTTGAATCAAAGTACTTTCAGTGTCCTTCATGCTTGCAGACGGACCTCCAGACATCCAAGGAGTCGTTGCCCAAGGACGAGCAAACAATTGCTGATTGCCCTTTGGACGCTGTGTTCCCGGATCTCCCAAAATCAGACGAGAATACAAATCTACATCACATCCCCCTGCGGCAGTATTTCCAAAGTTTCCGGTATAATTCATTGTAACAAATTGAGATGCCCACGATGCATTGGAATCGAAATCTTGACACGGCGAAGGATTGGGTCGAGCAGTTGTCATCCAATATGCTTGCTGTGCCTGATTGTCTCTGAAATCATACTGCATTTGCTGAACGTCATTTTTTGGTCGCGTAGGAGCATAGAACCATGAAAGCGGATTGTCTGTTTGCGGTTCTTGAGAGGTCATTACTAAATAAAGATAAAGAAAAAACGGATACTTAGTCTTTTAAAATAAAAGGAGTCAAAATGCTGGATTGGATAGACCACTACCTAGAAAGGAATGACGAATTATATATTGCTTTCTTGATAGTACGTTTGCTGTACCTGATTGTCTCTGAAACCATGCTGGATTTTTTGGACATCTTGACACGTATTAAATAAAAACGGATACTTAGTTGTTTGAAATAAAAAGAGTCAAAATGTTGGCGCCGTGCGATTGGATAGAGCACGACGAATATGGAAAGTATATCGTAGAGGTGCACGGAAGGACTGACGAATTATATCCTGCTGTTTTGAAAATTAATGGATACAAACCATACTTTTATGTTGCAGTACAAGAAGATATCGACCTTACAAAATTTCAACAGATTCTATTGGAATGCGAAATAAAGGCAACGATAACTCCAGAAGAAAAGTACGATGTATACCAAGGATTTAATTTCTATGAAAAGACGCCCGTTTGGAAACTAGAAGTTGAAAGTCTAAAAGACTACCGAAACCTTGTCATTTGTGCCAAGTCTAATTTTAACAGGGTGTTTGAAGCAAATCTTCCACCATTGTTGCGATTTTACCACGATCACGAAATATCTCCAGCATCTCCATTAAAATTTACCCCGACTTCCAAAGTCAAGGGAGATATCAAGGGTTGGAATGTAAGTCATAAAAATATCAAGAGTGATCCTTCGAACGATACGCCATGGAAAGTTGCCGCGTACGATATCGAATGCATGTCAAAAAGCGGTCAGTTTCCGATTGCACGCAAGTCTTGGTCCTACATTGTTGAAAAGATATTCAAGGATATTCAAGATGCTCCAGAAGACGACACGTTGACTGACATCTTTCAGCGACGACTTGAAATTGAAGGACTTGGGAGGAAAATCAATCTTCTTGGATTTCTAAAACAGGAAAAGGTTCTCGAGGCAATCGACGATGAAAACTCGCCTGTAATTGAAAGGGGTCTCGCGGATCTTGTCGGCGGAGACATTGGAGACCCAGTAATTCAAATTGGTATTACTCTTCGTTGGTCAAGTAGCATGACAACGAATATAAAACGTCGAGTATTTGTACTAGGTTCTGTCGAGGGATCTCCCGAGTTTATATCATGCAAAACAGAGGGCGACATGATTGAAGCATTCATGGAATTTGTTCAGCAAGAAAATCCAGATATTATTTGCGGGTATAACACGTATGGGTTTGATGATCACTTTCTATTTCAGAGAGCAACCATTTGCGGAATCAAACTCAATCTGGCACGAACTTCCATTTGGGGAGATCCATTGCAGCACAAGATATTTGAATTGGCATCTGGAAAGTACGAAGTAAATTTCATCAAGACTCCTGGACGACTGACTATTGATCTTTTGCTAAACATTCGGAGGGAACATAATTTGGACTCTTATAAACTTGATAATGTGGCAGGGACGTTTCTACGGGACAAGGTAGTTAATATAACGTGTATAACGGGTGAACAATCTCAACCCTATGAAGTCTTCACCAAGAGCACGCGCGGTCTCTTTGCTGGAAACTATGTTCGATTTGATATTGTTGAAAATACAATTAATCCTTATCGAGATGGAGAAAAGTTCATGGTAAAGGAGGTTCATCCCAAAAAATTCATTATCGAACTTCCAAAAGACAAATATATATTTGAAGATTTGACCCCTGACCAAATGTCTCATTTGGAATGGTCGTTTTCAAAAGACGACATCTCGCCACAGGAACTCTTTCGACTGCACGAGGGCACTGCAGAAGATCGAGGCATCATTGCAAAGTATTGTATTCAAGACTGCGATCTTGTCTTGACTCTCATGTCAAAATTAGACACACTGTCAAATGCTCGTGGTATGGCAGACGTGTGTTTTATTCCACTTCAATATCTCTTCTTGAGAGGTCAGGGTATTAAAATCTTCTCTCGTGTGGCATATGAGGCATCGCGAAGAAATCAAGTAATATTGACACAAGAAAGCATAGAGGGAGATACAAGTTACGAAGGCGCAATTGTAATTTCACCAAAGATAGGCATGTATCTTGACACCCCTATTGCTGTTTTGGATTACAATTCGCTGTATCCGTCATCCATGATTGGCGAAAATCTTTCTCCGGACACATTTGTATGCATGAAGACGTATACTACGAGTGGAAAACTCACAGAATATGAAGGCATGCCTATTGAACAGGTAAAAGAAATTCAAAATTGTCATGAGGTGTCGTATGATCTGAAAGACGACGAAGGACGCGTCATTGGAAAGCAGGTGTGTGTATTCAAACAACCAGATGACGGGAATACTTTATCTACCGGTCTTATTCCCACTGCGCTTGCAGTCATGTTAAAGAAACGAAAAGAGGCGCGTAAACTTTTGGAAGCATGTGCTGACGACGCACAAAAGTCAGTATACAATGGTCTACAACTTGCATACAAGATTGTTGCAAATTCAATCTACGGACAACTTGGATCGCGAACGTCTGCCATTCGCAAGGTTTGTGTTGCTGCATGCACGACTGCAGTAGGGCGCAGGCAACTCTTGTTTGCCAAGAAAACGGTGGAGGAGGAATTTGGTGCAGAAGTAGTATACGGCGACACGGATTCCATCTTTGTAAAGTTTCCTTCAAAGAACCTTGAAGAAACTATCAAGGCAGGTCAAGACGCGGCACAACTCATCACTTCAAAGTGTCCTCACAAGGCATTTGTGATCGGATATGAAAAGACATTTTGTCCATTCATTCTATTTTGCCGCAAGAGATATGTAGGAATGAAATATGAAGAAGATCCAACAAAGTGTAAGCGAGCATCCATGGGCATCGTTCTACGACGAAGGGACAATGCGCCGATTGTAAAGGATGTCTTTGGAGGAGCACTTGATATCCTACTAGAGGACAAGAATGTCAAGAAGGCAGCAAATTTTGTAAAGGACATGCTATTGAAGGTCGTTCGTGGAGAAGTCGCACTTGATAAGTTTGCCGTTACGAAGCAACTCCGAGATGACTATAAAGACCCGACAAGAATTGCTCACCGTGTCCTTGCTGATCGTATGGCAGAACGCGACCCAGGCAACAAACCAAACGTGGGCGATAGACTCAAGTTTGTATACGTAAAGAGCGATAAAAAACTTCAAGGAGACAGAATTGAAGAAATAACGTATGCAAGAGAAAAACAATTACCGATTGATTCAATGTTTTATATTACCAATCAAATCCAAACACCAGTGGCACAATTATTTGGACTTTGTATTGAAAAACTTGATGGGTATTCTGAACCGAGTATTTCCTATCGGAAAAAGTATGAAGAATACTTTGAAAAACTAGGAGATCAAGAAGAAGCAACTCTTCGAGTTCTAGCAGACAAGTACAAGCATCTTGATAAACTCCTGTTTCTATCTGCAGACTATCTTCGCAATCCCATTCGTAACTCTCGCACGGGTCCTCTTGATGGTTATTTTAAGAGGAAATAGTCATGTAAAATAAATGAATTCTCATATTAACTCATTTCTAGCAGATTTAGCATATTCGCGGGCAGTATTTTTTCGTAGTGCACGGACCAATGCAGAAGTACAACTTTTTCTGGAAAATGAAAGGGCATTGATTCGCACGTTTCAGAACATTACAACTTCCCATGCTATAACTACGCTATTCTTACCCGTTGCCTTGCAAGAAGATGTAGTCGTCGGGTTAACACCTGCTCAAATAGAAAATTTTACTGAAAATATACCAGTTGTCAATTCTTCTCAAGAAGTATGCACAATATGTCAAGATTATTTGCATGTAGAACCATCATGTCGTATTCGTTCGTGCTCTCATAGACTCCATAAAGTCTGTGCAAATCAATGGTTTGCCATGAGTGTTCGCTGTCCTATATGCCGCGTAGATTTACGTGAAACTCCAGAAAACATTAATAATAACAATGTCTGAAAGTCTCTGTGTTGTATGTACTCCGACATACAATCGGAAGTTTTCTCTTGAATTTTCAGTGGCAGTATTCAAGCGTCAGACGTATAAAAATCTTCACTGGGTCATTATAGATAATTCTACAGACGATACAAACTGTTGGAAGGATATTCAGAATGAAAAGGATATCAATGTAACATATGTCCGTATTTATGAAAAGAAACCCGTTGGTTTTCTGCGCAATGTATGTCTAGAAGAAGCACGGAAGTTGAATCCGGAATTTATTGCATTTTGGGACGACGACGACTACTATGTTCCTCATCGTATTGAAAAGTCCATCAAGACACTTCGTGACAATCCAAACCACGACATTATCGGAGTAGATGTCATGTCTGTTTTTCTTTCAAGAGAGAATTTGATAATGGATGTGGGACCGTACGGAAAAAATCACGCAACTGCAGCAACATATCTTTTTCGTAACAATGACAATACAAAAAAGAGATACTTTCTGGAAACTGCTTCCAAGGCAGAAGAGGGAACATTTACTCGCGATTGGACGCTCGAAATGGTAATGCTGCCGTGTAAAGACGTGCTACTCGTTATCGGTCATGCTCACAACACCGTCGATAAGAGTCAAATTTTTACCGAACAGCGGAAATTTGGAGGTCGTGTAAATAATGCAGACAATGCCAAGAATATTGTGCGATTTCAGTGGATCAAAGATCCCAGTATGTGGGAGATTTTCCGTAGAACATTTCTTGATGGGTAAATAAATCCTTTACAATATCTCCAGTTAGTGGAACAGATTTTATACTATCTGATTTTCCATATTGAAGTCTGTTTATAATTCTTCGTACATCAAATTGACACTCTTTTACCAATGCTTGGAATTCTGAAAAGGACATGCTCGAATGTTTTTTTAGATTTTCATAAAGAGTTTTTGTATTCAATGGCATACAACGATGAATTTCTACATTTTGGGGAGACTTTTTGAAAATGACTGGAACTTCGTTTGATGTCATTAAAATAGGAACCTTTCTTGTTTCATCTCGTATCCACTCCAATATCTTTCGCTGTGCGTGCGGATCGCTTCCGTCTACTTCATCCAATATTACACACGTCTTGCGAGGAGTTTCGTACTTTATAAAGGAAGTAAATGAAACTATTGACATGCAAGAATCTCTTAATTTTTGAACGTCTTCATAGGATCGCATGTGTCGCGAAGCATTAACTTCAAGAGGTTCATATTCGCATGTTTTTGCAGAGGCAATAACGAGTGTTGTCTTGCCGATTCCTGGCGATCCCGTTATAAGAACTGCCTTCCCTGGAGTATTGCTTTTTAAATATTTTTCAAGTATTTCTTTTGCTTCAGAATGTCCTATAATTTCATCAAATGTATTCGGACGAAATGTTTCCGACAGCATTATATTTAATTACACATGCCCTTAAAAGTTGTCCCGCAAGCAGCAGCAATTTCACATTCCTGACCTTGGTAAAATAGGGGGTTGTAGGGTTGGCATTTAGTCGGGTATTGAGGAATGCATTCGCCATCCTTTTCAACCCAGCGATCAGGACATGTAGCATGTTCAATGGAGGGTTTCAAAACAACAGTTGGGCGAAGAATTAGATATGCATATACAAAAAGAGTAAATACTCCAAGTGTGACCACAATGACGAGTAGGTCCTTCCAGAACGGATAATAGTCTTCAAACATTCTTCTTTATTATAGTAATGACAACATCAGCTGCCAGACATGTATGTGATATTTACTACAGGGGTACATTCAACCCAATTGTTTCTCATCATGTAGAATCATTTAATGATTTTGTTGAGCGGCGTATTCCCGTATTTCTAAAGGCAACAAATCCCATAAATCTTGTTTTGGCAGACAATAGATCTATTCAAGTATTCATAGGAGGCAAGGATGGTAGCAGGGTTGGTTATCGTCCACCTCTTGATGAACTTGAAAATGCTATAGTTCCAAACGTCTGTCGATGTGAAAACAAGACATATGCTTTGGATGTTATTGCTGATATTGACATTGATTACATTCTACCAGAAGGAATAGAATCTGTAAAATTTGAAAAGATTCGCATTGCTCAATTGCCTCTCATGTTACGATCAAAGTATTGTCACCTGTCTGCATTGACACCTGAGCAACTCTATGAACAGGGTGAAGATTTGCACGAATTGGGCGGATATTTCATCATTGACGGTGGAGAACGTGTTCTTCTTTCCCAAGAACGTTTAGGGAATAACTTGTATTATGCCGGAAGACGCAAGGTTCAGACAAGGGTTGAAGAAGAGCAATTTGGAGGAAAGACAGAAAGCAGGGGAGAACAATATGAATATTATTCAGGAATTCGAAGTATATCTGAAGACGGAACTCGCGGACCGTATTCACACTATCTAGTGATACCTCCTGAAACAAGAAACTATACATTCGAGGAATTAGAAATTAGAAATATAACTGATTATGGTCAAACTCGGGTTCGCGGAGCAGCAGTCATTACATTGCCTGGGTTTAAAGTTCCAGTTCCAATCCTGTCAGTACTCCATATTCTTGGATTAACAAGCGACAAGGATATTTATGACGCAGTATTGGCCGGTATTCCGCAACAGGATAGAAGCGTATATGACGATCTCTTTGCTCAATTAATCTTGGCAAACGACAATGCAGTAAGAAGTGCTGCATTTGCCGCGGGCATCATGGATAGTGTAGATCAATATGATATTACAACTCTCCGTATAGCAACAAAGACTCGTAGTCAAGAAGAAGTATTTTATAACTTGCAGACGATGCTTTTACCACATATTGAACCAGATTCGGATCAAGACACGGGTAGTCTATATAGACGGAAAGCATATACACTTGCCTATGTACTACGTCTAGGAATGGAAAATGTCCTGCATATTCGAAAGGCGACGGATAGAGATCATTTTCGTTTCAAGAGATTTGATGTATCTGGTGACTTGTGTTTTCAAGAATTCAAGAGAATCTACAAGGATGTTTCAAAAACAATGAAGTTAAACATGGATACTCGTCTTCATTTTGAAGAAAAGTTATATAGTGGAAGAGGCATTCTAAATCTAATTCAACGAGAAAATATTGGGTCGTATTGGAGATCGTACACGTTTCTTTCTGAATTTACAAAGTCGTTCAAAGGTCAGTGGGGAGGCAAGGATGGTATATCACAAATTTTATCTCGTGTTTCCATGCTTGGAACCATTTCTCAACTCAGAAGATCTTCGCTACAAATGGATGCTTCTGTAAAGGCACTTGGTGCTCGCAGACTTCACGGAAGTTCGTTTGGGTTTACCTGTCCGTCTGATGTTCCCGATGGGCGTAACGTGGGCATGATTAAACACTTTTCTCTTTTAACAAACATTTCGACTCAAGCATCTTCTAAACCGATAAAGGAGTTACTTTTGCGTAGATCAGAATTCAGACTTGTTTCATCCATACACCCTGCTGTATGGAACAGTTCGTGGACGAGAATATACATTAACGGAGACTTGTATGGAATTGTTGAATCCGACATGACTTCTATATATGAGGAACTGCTTCAGTATAGACGTTCAAATCCGGGAGCAATTTCCATCGCATGGAATCGTACAGACAATGAGTGCATTATATCTGGAGATCCCGGTAGACCCATTCGTCCAGTGTACAGACCCGGTGTCAAACAGGAACTTGTATTATCAAAAAAGTCATGGAATGAACTTTCAGAACTTTTTGACTTTGTAGACGCAGAGGAATGCGACACAATCAAAGTTTCAATGGTTCCCTTTTCAGTAGACATGCCATCTGAGATTCATGGAGTTTTCATGTTGTCGCCACTATCTGCCGTCATTCCATTCTGCGATCACAATCCAAGTCCGCGCGTAGCATTTTCGTGTGCTCAATGCCGTCAAGGTGCTTCGTGGTTTCATAGCAATTTCAAGAAGAGATTTGACACCATTACATTGGTTTTGAATTCTCCGCAAAGACCCATATGTGAAACTTGGTTATACCCTCATATTTTGGGTCGTGGCGGTTGTATGCCGTACGGAGAAAATGCCATTGTTGCAATTGCAATATACACTGGTTATAATCAGGAGGATTCGATACTCTTGAACGCAGATAGTCTAAAACGAGGAGCATTTCAAACTACATATTTTCACTCCTACACAATTACAGAGGAACTATTGGACCCTGTAAATTTAGTACACACGGAATTTACAAATCCTACCAAAAGAGCAGTAAAACTCAAGGCAGACAAGGACTATTCCATGCTAGATGACAATGGAATTATTAAAATAGGCAGTCTTGTAACGGAAGATACAGTACTTGTTGGAATTGTTGTAAATGAACGAGACGTGTCTGAATTACCGAAGCGAGGACAAACGGGTCGTGTAGATGCTGTTCAGTTTTATACAACAAGAGATAATCTCCGGGGTGTAAAGATTCGTATATCTGAGCACCGCGAACCTATTCTGGGTGACAAGTTTAGTTCCCGCGCAGGACAAAAGGGAACGTGCGGTCTCATCATACCCGAAAGCGACATGCCATTTACAGCAGCAGGTCTTCGCCCAGATCTTATAATTAATCCACACGCAATCCCGTCGCGCATGACAACGGGACAAATGTTGGAAAGCATGTCTGCACGTATAGGAGTTGCTCTTGGATATCTCATTGATTCTACGCCATTTACTCATCAGGGGCAGGCGGGGGAGTATTCTGAGATTCTCAAGAAAATTGGACTTGAACCGCAAGGTCAAGAGATTTTCTACAATGGAATGACTGGAGAAATGATTGAAATGGAAATATTCGTAGGACCAACATATTATTTGAGAAGCAAGTTGATGGTGGAAGACAAGATTAATTATCGTGACACGGGTGCCAAGACTCTATTGACACATCAACCCCTCGAAGGTCGTGCATCTGGCGGAGGTCTTCGTATAGGAGAAATGGAGCGCGATGCTTTGATTGCACACGGAACTTCTTCGTTTATAGAAGAGAGTTTCATGAAGCGTTCTGACGAATCAGAAGTCTTGTTTCAACCTTCAACTGGATTTCTCGATACTACAGATAGAAACGAACCAATTGAAGTTCTTCGCATGCCATATGCAATGTCCCTGTTTATAAAGGAACTGGAGAGCATGCATGTACAACCTCGCATTGTGGTTTAGAGATTTCTTACCTATAATAGATAACAATGTACGTGGTCAAGCGCGACGGACGTTACGAAGAAGTCTCCTTTGACAAGGTTTTGAATCGTATCAAGAATCTTTCTGTGGGTCTTGAGCACGTAAATCCAACGATTGTAGCACAAAAAGTTTGTTCTCAAATTCAGGATGGAATTCGAACGTCTGAATTGGATGATTTTGCTGCAGAAACTTGTGCAATGATGGTAAGTCGTTCTCATCCAAACTATGGATTATTGGCAGCACGAATTGTTATTGACAATCATCATAAGAAAACGCCAGATACTTTTCGAGAGTGTGCGCGCGAGTTAAAGAATGCCGGTGTCGTTTCGGACAAGATTGTTGACATTTCCAAACTTGAAGAAATTCAAAATATGATTGATTATTCTCGAGATTTCATGTTTGACTATTTTGGATTCAAGACATTGGAGAAGGGATACCTTTTGCGTGTCAAGGACAGGATTGTTGAAAGACCACAGCACATGTGGATGCGTGTTGCAATTGAGATTCACACGAAAGAAGAACGGCAGGAACATTTTGGTCTTGACGTATATGTCCCAGATCTTCATTCCATCAAAGAGACGTATAATGCCCTGTCTAAGGGATATTTTATTCATGCGACGCCTACACTGTTTAACGCAGGAACTCCGCGTCCGCAATTGTCATCTTGCTTCCTGCTTGACATGAAGGAAGATTCAATACAGGGAATTTATGAAACACTAGGAAACTGTGCGCAAATTTCCAAGTGGTCCGGAGGCATTGGTCTTGCAATTCATAAAATTCGTTCTCGTAATTCTCGTATTCAAGGCACAAATGGAAAATCAACGGGAATTGTTCCAATGTTGCGTGTTTACAATGATACGGCAAGGTATGTAAATCAAGGAGGCAAGCGCAATGGTTCGTTTGCAATATATCTAGAACCCTGGCACGCAGACATTGAAGACTTTCTTCGTTTGAAACTCAATCAAGGTGCCGAAGAGGATCGTGCTCGAGATTTATTTTATGGTCTCTGGATTCCAGACCTGTTCATGAAGCGAATGGTTGCCAATGAAGATTGGACGCTAATGTGCCCGAACGAGTGTCCAGGACTAGACGATGTCTATGGTGAAGAATTTGAAAAACTATACGTCAAGTATGAAAATGAAGGGCGTGGTCGGAAGCGCGTTCCAGCACAAAAGATTTGGCAAATGATTCTTGATGCCCAGATTCAGACGGGTACTCCGTACCTGTGCTACAAGGATGCGTGTAACTCGAAGAGCAACCAAAATAATCTAGGAACAATTAAGAGTTCAAACTTGTGTTCAGAAATTGTTGAGTATACAAGTTCTGATGAGACGGCAGTGTGCAACCTTGGCAGTATTTCACTTTCCAAATTTGTTCGTGATGACAGGACGTATGACTTTTATAGTTTACGAGAGTACACTTCTATGTTGGCACGAAATCTTGACAAGGTCATTGATAGAAATTATTACCCAACAGAAGAGTGTCGTCGGTCGAATCTACGACATCGTCCCATTGGTATTGGTGTACAGGGTCTTGCTGACGTATTTGCCAAGATGAGGATTGCGTGGTCTTCTCCTGAAGCACGAAAACTCAATCGTGAAATCTTTGAGTATATTTACTTTGCTGCACTTGCCGTGTCCAACTGTTTGGCAAAAGAATACGGTTCATATGATACATTTGCAGGGAGTCCAGCATCACAAGGTAAACTTCAATTTGATCTCTGGAATACGGTACCTACTGTAGAAGAACTTCCGTGGGATGAACTTCGCACAAACATTGTAAAGTTTGGTTTGCGCAACTCGCTGTCTATTGCCCTGATGCCAACTGCTTCTACATCTCAAATTCTTGGAAACAATGAATGTTTTGAACCATTTACTTCAAACCTATATGTTCGTCATGTTCTCGCAGGAGACTTTATGGTGGTTAACAAGTATCTTGTCGAAGAACTCACTGAACTCGGTTTATGGACGCCTGAAATGCGTACGGAAATTGTTGCACGGAATGGAAGTATTCAAAATATTCCGGGGATTCCCATCTCGATTCAAGAACGCTATCGCACTGCGTGGGAGATTCCCATGAAGACAATTATTGACCTTGCCGCAGATCGTTCGCCATTCATTTGTCAGTCGCAATCACTCAATCTGTTTGTGTCTGATCCAACATATGCGCGTATTTCAAGTATGCACACGTATGCATGGAAAAAGGGACTCAAAACGGGGTGTTATTATCTGCGTACAAAGGCCGCGGCATCTGCTCAAAAGTTTACCATTGAACCTACAAAGCAGACAACAACCGAGGAGTGTACAGTTTGCTCGGCTTAGCGTTAAAAATTTTGTTTGACAATTAATAAAACAAATGAGCTCACTTGCACTAAGTCCGTTTCCCGTAGGTGGTCAGGTGGAGGGCGGTCGTCGTCGCCGTCGTGGCGGTCAGGTAGAGGGTGGTCGCCGCCACCGCTCTCGCCGCCACCGCCGTGGTGGTCAGGATGCCCAGGTTATGGGTGGCGTAGAACAGGCTGCCAAGCACATAGAAGAGGCAGGAAAGAAGGTCATGGATGCTGGTCGTCGTATGAAGAAGACGGCAAGAAGAACGCGCCGTCATTAAAGTTTGAGATATTCCCCTAGTTCCGATAACATCTTAAATAATTCCTCTGTAAAACCAAAGTGACATCCATTCGGTTCCATCCCCAACGGCGCCCTACGCGACGACGTTGTACGTGGATGGACTAGCGAGACGATGATTTCCTGTGGAGATAATTCTATTCCGAGATGTTCTCGCCCCTTTAGGAAATTTGAACCTTCGGCAATTTTAACGTCGTCGGGGAACTTTCCGTCGTTCCAAAATTTTTTGGTATGACAGAGTGTTGCTTCTGAAATTCTCATGTGCTGAGGAAGTCTCATTGGCGGAACATTTACAAATGAAATGTAATTTGCAATATCATATGAAGGCAGTGTACTACAAAAGGCAATTTCCTTACGTGAACGCAACATCATGGATACGCGAAAAAGAATGCTATTGGGTGGATAAATATCGTCATCATCCATATGAACAATAATGTCGTGTTTTGCCAACTGACAACCGCGATTGCGCTTCCAAGCAATTGTCTTTCCTGGCATCTCAAGAATGTGACGAGCAAATGGAATGTGTTTTATGAGGTCTTCGCATGTATCCTTTCCATCGTCTATAACTAACCATTCCAACTTTTCTTGAGGATAACATTGACTATCTACGCATCCAGCACAAATTTCCATAAATTTTAGACGGTCTTTTGTGGGCGTCACGATTGTTACGCCGGGAAGGTCTTCTTCTTTTGGTAGCAAGTCTGCTATCTTGTATTCTGTATCATCCTTTAGATTAGTCAAAAACTTCATCTGTTCTATCCAAGCATTATGACGTTTCAAATAGTGATTTTCATTATCTTCGGATAGTTTCTTCTTTTGTTTGAATGTTAATTTGAGGTATCTAGACAGTGCCTCTTGTACTTCGGAAACTTCCGTCTTCCAAATGACACCCATACATTCTGGATGAGGAACGCACTGAGAATTGGCGCAAGATATTACTCCCGGATATTCAAACTCTTTGAATGGTTCAATTTCATTCATAAGCAAAATACTTCCCGTGGAAGCAGACTCATTAACTGCGTGACCAAATCCTTCCGACCCTGAAATACAAATGGCAAGACCACAATCTTGAATAATTTCATTGTATTGACTGGTTTTGAGGGTTGTTTTGTATTCTTTAATCTTATCAGAAAGTTCTTCTGGAATGGCAACCTTTATACGACTTGCGTCGTAAATAAGATGAAGTTCTGGAAGTTTTTCTAATTCCGGGTGATCCTTGTACGCATCAATGATAATTTGTGGATGACGATATATATTTTTACCGGCAAGATATACTGCCTTGTGAAAGTTCTTTGTGGCACTTCCCTTTGCAATGGAGGTCCAACCAATATAGCGAACATTTGAATGTACTCCTTTGAATATTTCTTCTGCCTCGCGCGTCTTTACCCAAATCTCGTCAATGTTTGACAGGTAACTTTCCCATGTTTTATAGGTCCACTCTGGATTCGGAATGTAAATATTCTTACGAGCATATGTAAACAGGGAAGGATTCAATACTTCAAAAAAAACATTAATTTCTGCTTCAGGACACTCTGGTTGAGCATTCAAAACGCGACGAAATAGTATATCTTTATCTATTGTTGCCCACGTACCTTGTAGAATGTCTACATCGTGAGCAAGACCGGTTTGGTTTCGATGTGTGGAAATTAGATTGACACGCATTTACATATTCACACGATTTCTCTTAAAATTTGTTTTTATTTATCCTAAAGACTTTTTCAAGACAGGTCCGGTTTTGAAATTATATTTTTTGAACCCCATTCTAGTTTTTCTGTATACTGTGCTTCATTTCCAAAGAAGGTATCATATGAATAATTTACTAAACTATAGACGTTGCACCGTTTACAATCTTTTATGAAAGCATCTTTTGAAATATTCTCAACGCCTTTTGGATGAATAATTGCTGCTACCCCCCAATTGTAATGAATATCCGTGTGTCGAGATTGGTTAACACGATATCCGCTGTCTTCTAGACATTTAATATTTCTGTGATATATTTTGGAATCATAAATGTCTTTTCCTCGAACTAATAGACTTACTTGACCGGGGTCGCCCTGTAGAAGTTTATGATCAACTCTCCTAGAAAGCATATACATTGCAGCAAGAGTCCCTGCAACAATAGGTAACAAAATTACTGAATTACCCGAAAGTAACATTTTTGTGGTGGTGTAGATAAACACATATTAAAGAAGATCCGTTTTGACTGGAAAAAGTGCAGCAATATCTTATGTTATACTTTTTACAATCCGATCCTTTGAAAACTTACTACCAATTCCCTGATAAATAAACCAAAATAAATGACAGTATATCCACATAGTTCAAGACGTTTTTGATTTTCGAAAGATAACATTGTGCTGAATACCGCGGAATAAAAATTCGTCTTAGTTATTATTCTCGAACAAGTATAATGGCAAGTGCTTCAGCAAGTGCTTCAGCAAGTGCTTCGGCAAGTGCTTTAGCAAGTGATTTATTTCAAAAGACCCTTACAAACTTGGATTTGGCAATGTTTTGTTTTCCAAAAGATCAACCAACTAATCCAATGAATTGTGCAATTGTTTCATTACAACTTATGCGTTTAGTTACAGGTATACAATCAAATTCCGTTATTCCATACTATCCTGGAGGTTTACTGCCAAAAGAATTTCTTGAGTATACAAAAACGTTTTTTGGTTTAGACTTAACATTTTATCCATTTTCAGTTGATGATTTTAAAGCAGATAAACTTAATGCGTATATGATTCCTGGGTTTGCATGTATGGTTATAGTTTCAAGTAGAGAATTTAGACATACTGTTGTATATTTTTCAGATCCTTTAGACGGACCTATTCTAATTGACCCTCAAACCGGACATATATATTCTAACAAATATGTACAACCAAGTGAAAAAGATAGAGAATATTTTAAAGCCAATCGTATACCATACGTCAGAAACCTTGCAAGTATTATAGATCACTGGAAAATCATCGATATTCAGGTCGTAGTGTATGCCGATGGCATAAGGAAAACAATCGAAGATCATAAACGTATTAGTAACGATACAGATCGTATATTAAGTAATCAGGCGTTTAGAACTTTTTTTGACAGGGGGTTCATTTTTGACAGGAAATATGATTTTGAACGACCGCCACTCCCTCTACCGTCTACAGCGACAGCAGCGACAGCAGGGGAAAAAAGAGTACGGAAAATAGAATTAAGAAGTAAGACGATAAAAAAAGGTCGCATGGAATCAGATAGGACGTATGGATCTTCTCGTACCTCGAAGTTGACGAGGTAACTTTTTATACGTCCTTCTTCGCAAATTAAGAACTCTGTAGTACTCTTCCTTCTTTATGACTTCATGACATGGATGAAAAACAAGTGCACAGTCGCCTGTCCAACTAAGTTTTTGACCCGTCCATTTCCAGAAATCATCGGGGTTGGTTATTTGTGATACATTTTCTAACTTTGAAAGATTTTTATCTGTAAAATTGATGCAGAAGTCGTGATGGTCTCCGTAACCATAATCTGTATCAAAAATTTCAGAGGTATATAAACCATAAAATGGTTGAATTTCCTTTTGTACGGGGTTCCATACAACTTTTTCGCATGGACGAAAATTTTGAAACGCAGAATCCCAAATAAGAATTCCTATTGAGGATTTTGCGTAGATGCGGTCTTGAAATTTAACCAACATTACATAAGTAAAGCATTAAAAGAAGGACTTGAATTCCGCGCCTCTTGTTCCTACAACGTGTGGATTAATCGGTCTTGAAATTTGTTCGGGATAATTCGCAAGACGATCCATTGTATACTTGTACATGTTTATGCTACCAAGGATATCGTCTACACAATATGCCAAGACTCGTTCATTTAAATTTTCCACCTCCTGTCTTTCCTTTCCAGGAATGTTTTCCGAATATTGCAGATAGTATGCGCGCATAATTGTTTTCAAATCATCTTCTCTTTGGCGATCAATAACGTGCTTCTTGTCACTCTTTAACCATACTCTATACCTAATTTCGTCCTGTAACAAGTCAATGTTTGCCTGTGAAAAAAATGCTTGGTTTACCGGAGTTGGTGTATGAACGCGAATAGTTGCCTGCTGTTGAAACGTAGAACCATAATCGAGTTTCGGATCCTGATAATGTGTCATGAACGGTTTGCTGGCAGTTGATTCCAAGATATTGGGCACGTAACCAGTATGCTGAGGCGCTCCACGAATTGCGCTTTGAGTATAGAACATGTCAATTTTATCGTCCTTACGAGGATATAGTTCCTGTGGTTCTCCCATTATTTATTAGTTTGGTATAATCTTCTGCAAGTTTTTCGTGTCGGGTTCTAACACTGTAATTTCAAAGGCATACCTTGGTTGAATATTAATATTCATAATTGGAATAACATAATCTTGAGAAAACGTCCTTGACTGTGTAAAAGACAAGGAAAACTGCGAGACTCCACTATATTGCTGAAAGCATATTCTAGATATCGTACTATGCGCAAACGACAGAGTATTGTATGTTGACACTATTCCTGCCAAATTAGAAACTGTCTTTGGAACTGCGGTAAAGGATGTTCCATATGCCACTGTAGGAAGCATGTTGGAAACAGCAAAATCTGACGTACAAATATCCGTTACTAAAAACCCATTTGACATGAGACCAACAAAATCCTGCAACGCCTGTGATGCAGAGGGATCTCCTTGTATCTGCGTTATAGACGGGTAATAAAAGGTGATTTCGTCTCCTGGTCGAATGTCATTTAATCCAAAAATATTGGATATATTAAATCCACTCGAAACGGTATTGTAATTTTGTGTTACGAAAAACTTGACCTTTCCAAAGTCTGAATTGTTTAATATGACAGCATCTATAATGTTAAGATTGTCAAGATGTGAAATCCGTTGATCTGTTGGAGTATACAGTTGAATATTTGCATTTGACAACTTGGACAGGGGAGGATCAAAACTATACGATTCGTCTGACCACGGAGCAAAGTCTACATATTGAACGGGAAATGTCGTTTGTCCGTCGTAAAGATTGCGATTGTTTTGGACAAGAACACTAAATGCCTTTTGAACAACTGTTCCTGCTCCTCCATAGTACCCACCTTTCAAACTGTCAATTGACATGAAAATGTACGGTTTATCCTGTATAGCATCAGGGTATTGTAAGGTTCCTGTAAAAATTGAAGACTTGTATGACTGGTTACCGTATACTGGAAGCGTCGCATGGGAAATTTTTATATTTGTAATGTTTGAAATGACATGTTCTGTATAAAAAGAATAACCAGTGACGCCATATCTCTTTGGTTGAATATCGATACCTATTTGAGCACCCCTTGTATTTCTTGCTTCGTACGTGGGATAAAAAAAGACTTGAACGTTCGGGTCTGTATAATTAAATGGAGTAGGACTATGAATTGGACTCCCGTTGGAAAGAACAATTTTCCAACCATATGTGGTATGAACTAAATTGCTAGTATTGTCATATAGATACGCAGGTGGTTCTACATTTGGAGGAAATGGTTGAGGTTTGTTGTTTGGAACATTTTGAATGTCTCCAAGGAGTCCTGGCGAAATCCCCGTATTCAAGGCAGTCAGGGGGGTTTCGTATGCAACAAGTGGTATTGTTGGATTGTTAAAAAAGTATGGAACCTGTGCATTTCCATAATTTAAATATGACTTGGTTCCAAATGTAAAAATATTTGAATATGCATCAGGTTGAATCGTCCAATCACGCTGTGCTGTGTCAATGATAACTATACGCTTTACTTCTCGCATTTGAGGTTGATCCTGAACCGGCACTGTTAATGTATTCTGTAATGCTTCTCCTGATAAATCTTCTACATTTTCAACCGTGGCATGTGCGGGTGTAGTAGTAGATGCTTCTTCTGGTTCAGGTTGTTCGTTTTTTTCATTTCCAATAAAAAATTGAACTGCTGGATCATATGAATAATCTTCACGCGCTTCAGCATCTGCCTCTGCCAGCAGGGATTGGTATATTAATCTCGAATCTGCCATTATATTGTTTAGACTTTGATAAATCCTAAATCTTCCATCCAAAATTCATGAGGATACATCTTTTCAATCATTGCAATTCTCTTTTCAAGTTTCTCGAGTTCTTGCTTATGTCTTGTAATGTTCTCAAGCGTAATGCTACTGAATGGCAGTTTTAAGAGATCGTCGATACAATCAAGTTCGTGGGATTTCAATATAGCACAACACTCTGCAGTAGACTTTTTGCGCAAATCAATGACGTCGTTACACATTAAAGTAATGAATTTTACAACGCTAGAGTGCCATGGAAGTTTTCCACGAAGATCGCGAAGTATGTACTCCTTGCGAGTTTCATACAACTTCATGCGACCGTAACAGTATTCAGTTAGTATTTCATTGACACTTTCATACTTGCGAATACGACCAGTGATATCAAAGGCATGCATGTTTGTCGTTTTGATTTTCTTGACAAGACCAAACTCCTTTTCAATCTTTGCAATTGGCATATCTTCAAACAGAACAATATCAAAACACACTTCAAGATCTGTAGATGTGTCCGTGTAATCCTTTACGAGTTCCTTCTTTTCACAATAGGCATCAAGCATGTGTTTGAATTTTGAAGTCCATACACCAATCGGCAAGTCTGAAACATGAATTGTTTTGGTTTTCGGATTATAAGTATATTCTGCCTTGACAGAATAACCACCTTCTTCTTGAGTGATTGTTCCCTTGAATCCCCGATACCACGGATGCAAAACGGCAGACTTTAAAACAGAGTCGTCACAACCCGAAATGATCCACTTGAGAATAATATCCTTGAGATCTTTTGGATTGTAAGATGGAACAAACGTAGAATATCCTGTTCCAATACATGCAGAT
>Ga0214917_10001595_pt1 | contig 29010 bp, 32 predicted proteins | sample LL_1208_BB_MetaG_FD_177983 | JGI IMG/M metagenome (GOLD analysis project Ga0214917, IMG submission 177983) | Freshwater microbial communities from Lake Lanier, Atlanta, Georgia, United States - LL_1208_BB | ecosystem: Environmental > Aquatic > Freshwater > Lake | place: USA: Georgia | collected... | reverse complement strand
TGGCTCCAGGTATGTCGAGTCTCTCGGTGCGAACCGGTGTCACACCATCGGCTTCAAAGTAGCGCAGCTCAAAACTTGCCAAGGCTGCGTCATGAATCTTTCCGAGGTTATGGTTCAAGCGAACCACCTCCAACCATTGGGCGTCTGGCGTGACCATGCGCCAGCTGGCCAAGTTGTCCAAGGCTGTGCCCCAGAGCACCGCTTTTTTGCCGCCTGCATTCATGGCGATATTGCCGCCAATACAAGAGGCTTCCGCGGAAGTGGGGTCGACCGCAAACACAAAACCGGCTTGCTCCGCAGCGTCGGCAACACGTTGGGTCACCACACCCGCTTCGGTGGCGATGGTGGCAAAGGCATGGTCTAGACCAGGCAATTTCAGCATTTCCACCTTGCCAAGGTGTTGCAGTTTTTCGGTGTTGATGACCGCGCTTTTCCAACTGAGCGGAATAGCGCCACCGGTGTAGCCGGTGCCACCGCCACGCGGCACAATGGTCAAACCCAAATCGATGCAGGCTTTGACCAGCTTGGCCATTTCGGCTTCGGTATCGGGCGCCAGCACCACAAACGGGTATTCCACACGCCAATCGGTGGCATCGGTCACATGAGACACACGGCTCATGGCATCAAATCGGATGTTGTTGTCGTGGGTGCATTTGCGCAAAGCTTTTTTGGCTTTGGCTCGTAAACGTCCTGCTTCGTCAAAACCTTGGGCAAAGGCTTTAACGGACTGCTTGGCTGAATCTATCAGTTGAACCACCATGACATCGCGTTCGCGCTCATGGGTAACGTCACGGCGTTTGTCGATTTCCGCCAGTCGGTGCTGCAAAGCTTGCACCAGTTGTTGGCGGCGCTTGGGGTTGTCCCATAAATCGTCTTGCAAATAAGGGTTGCGTTGCACCACCCACATATCGCCCAAGACCTCAAACAACATACGCGCAGAGCGTCCGGTTTTGCGCTCTTTGCGCAAAGTTTCCAAGGTCTGCCAAGCGCTTGAACCAAGCAGGCGAATAACGATTTCCCGGTCGGAGAACGAGGTGTAGTTGTAGGGAATTTCCCTTGATCGCTGGATGTCTTGGTCAGCCGCCAGCAAAGGGGGCAATGGAGTGGGTGCGTTCATAGGGGAGGTGGATATTAACCTAGGCAGATTTCAGCGACGCCACGCCCTGAAAAATACCCATTGCAAAGATGCACACACCACCACGAGCAAGGTGTAGGTCAGCATCTTGCCGTCTTGACCGCCCAGCACCAATCCGCCAATCAAAACAGCGATACCCGCCAAACTGTTCAGGACAAACTGCTGCCAGGGCTTGACCAGCGAGGGTTTATGACGCCACAAAAGGCGGCTGAGAACCCCCATCCATGCCGCCATAAAGACCGCTGGGGCTAAAAAATTGACTAAGTGAACAATAAGAGACAAGCTATCCATCACGAAATTTTATAATCCCAGCTATGTCAGTATGGGCGCTAGGACTCAACCACACCACTGCCCCGCTCGATTTGCGCGGTCGGTTTGCATTTGCTATTGAGCAAGTGGGTCCTGTTTTAGACGGGTTACGACACAGTTTTGGTTCGCAAACCGAAGCCACCATTCTCTCGACTTGCAACCGCACCGAAATTTATTGCGCCTCGCAAGAAATCGCCATGCCCCAAACCCTGCAGTGGCTGGCCGAGTCGGGTGGCGTGAACCCCGACAGCCTGCACGACCACATCTACACCATGGTGGACGACCAAGCCGCACGTCATGCGTTTCGCGTCGCCAGCGGGTTGGACTCGATGGTGCTGGGCGAGCCGCAAATCTTGGGGCAAATGAAGGATGCGGTGCGCGTCGCCCGTGAGGTCGGTGCCTTGGGTTCTACCCTGCACCAAATGTTTCAACGCTCGTTTGCTGTGGCCAAGCAAGTTCGCAGCTCCACCGAAATTGGCGCCCACAGCATCAGCATGTCTGCCGCCTCGGTGAGACTGGCGGCACAGTTGTTTGAAGACTTAAGCCAAATTCATGTGCTGTTTGTGGGCGCAGGTGAAATGATCGAGTTGTGCGCCACCCATTTCGCCGCCAAAACCCCCAAATCCATGGTGGTGGCCAACCGCACCCAAGAACGTGGTGAGCGCTTGGCAGTGCAACTCAAAGCGGATGTCATGCGCTTGGCCGACCTCCCTGACCGCTTGCACGAGTTCGATGCGGTCATCAGTTGCACCGCCAGTACCTTGCCTTTGATCGGCTTGGGTGCTGTAGAGCGTGCCCTGAAAAAGCGCCGCAACCGCCCGATGTTCATGGTCGATTTAGCGGTGCCCCGTGACATCGAACCCGAGGTGAAATCTTTGCGCGATGTTTACCTGTATACCGTGGACGATTTGTCGCAAGTGGTGCAAACCGGCCAAGCCAGCCGCCAAGCCGCAGTGGCCGAAGCCGAGGTCATCATCGACGCCGGTGTGCAAAGCTTTGTCAACTGGTTGGACCAACGCAGCGATGTGCCGCTGATTCAACAACTTAACCAGCAAGCCGAGGTGTGGCGTGCCGCTGAGTTGCAAAAAGCGCACAAATTGCTGGCCAAGGGCGAACCGGTGGAAGCTGTGCTGGACAGCATGTCCAAAAACCTCGCCCACAAAATGCTGCACGGCGCCATGTCGGAATTGCATTCGGACGACCCGCAAGCGCGTCAACAAGCGCGCAGTGCCATCGAACACTTCTTTTTGCGCAGCTCGCGTTAGCTGCCGCCTCCCCCATGAAACCCTTTATGCGCGCTCAGTTGGAGCGTTCGGTACAACGTGTGTCCGAGCTGGACTTTTTGCTGTCCCGCGAAGACATCATGCAAGACATGACCCAATTCATGGCCTTGTCGCGGGAACACGCCGAGGTGGTGGCGCTGGTCACGCCTTACCAAAAATGGCAGCAACTCCATGCGGATATGGCGGCGGCGCAGGCCATGCTGCAAGACGCCGACCTCGAGGTGCAGGCCATGGCGCAAGAAGAAATCAGCAGCGCCGAGCCTGCCATTTCGGCAATTGAAGCGCAGTTGCAACGCATGCTGCTGCCCAAAGACCCGGACGACGCTCGCAATGCTTTTCTGGAAATCCGCGCGGGCACCGGCGGCGATGAATCCGCTTTGTTCGCGGGGGATTTGCTGCGCATGTACAGCCGCTTTTGTGCCAACCAAAGCTGGCGGCTTGAGGTGATCAGCGAGTCGCCCAGCGAGTTGGGGGGTTACAAAGAGGTGGTGATACGCATTGAAGGCGCTGGGGTTTACGGCGCGCTGAAATTCGAGTCGGGTGGGCATCGGGTGCAGCGTGTGCCGGCCACCGAAACCCAAGGCCGCATCCACACCAGCGCCTGCACCGTGGCGGTGTTGGCTGAACCTGACGAGGCTGAGGCCATCAAAATCAATCCGTCGGATTTGCGCATAGACACCTTCCGCGCCAGTGGCGCAGGGGGCCAGCACATCAACAAAACCGACTCCGCAGTACGCATCACCCATTTGCCCACCGGCATCGTGGCCGAGTGCCAAGACGGACGCAGCCAGCACAGCAACAAGGCGCAAGCGCTTCGCGTACTGACCGCCCGCATCCAAGAAAAAGACCGATCCGAGCGTGCTGCCAAAGATGCCGCGGAGCGCAAAAGCTTGATAGGCAGCGGCGACCGATCTGACCGCATTCGCACCTACAACTTCCCACAAGGTCGCTTCACCGACCACCGCATCAACCTCACGCTTTACAAACTGCTGGGCATCATGGAGGGCGATTTGGGTGACGTGGTTGAAGCGCTGCAAGCTTATGAGGCGGCCGAGCAACTGGCTGCCTTGGAGGGCGCGGCTTGAACATCGCCCAAGCCTTGGCCCATGCCAAAACCTTGGGGTTGGACCATTTGGAAGCGCAAACCCTGCTACTGCATGCCTTGGGCCTCGACTTGCATGACCGCGCTTGGCTGCTGCTGCACGACAGGGATGAGCTCAGTTTGGGCATGCTGGAAGCTTTCAACGCCTTGGTGCAAAGGCGTTTGCACAATGAACCCATCGCTTATTTGACGGGTTCGCAAGACTTCCACGGCCTGAACCTCGCTGTCGACCCGCGGGTGCTGGTGCCCCGCCCGGACACCGAAACCTTGGTCGACTGGGCTTTGTCGCTGGACCTTGAACAAGCAAAAGTGCTGGACCTCGGCACCGGCAGCGGTGCCATCGCTTTGGCCTTGAAGCACGCCCACCCCTCCTGGGTCTTGAGCGCTGTAGACGCCAGTGCAGACGCCCTCGCGGTCGCCCAAGCCAATGCGCAAGCCTTGGGCTTGGCCGTGCATTTCCACCATGGGCATTGGTTGAAAGGGTTGCAGGGTAGGTTTGACCTGATTGTTTCCAACCCGCCCTACATCGCCGAGGGCGACCCGCATTTGCCAGCCCTGCACGCGGAGCCGCGCCAGGGCTTGGTCAGCGGCGTCGACGGCCTGGACGATATTCGCCACATCATCGAGCAAGCACCCGAGCACCTTAATGCAGGTGCTTGGCTGCTGCTGGAACATGGTTTTGACCAAGCGCCAGCGGTGCAAGATTTACTGAGGCAAACAGGTTTTTCGCAGGTCCAAAGCCGTGTGGACCTTGCGGGCATAAAACGTTGCAGCGGGGGCCAGTGGCCAGAAGTGAAATAATCCGGCATCTGAACGGGCAAATGCCCAGTGTTTACGGGAGTTTTCTATGAGTGATGTGCAACAACGTATCGACCAATTGGTCAAAAGCAATGAGGTCGTATTGTTCATGAAGGGCAATGCCAGCTTTCCCATGTGCGGCTTTTCCGGCCGTGCGGTGCAGTTGCTCAAAGCCAGCGGCGTAGACACCAAAACCATGACCACAGTCAATGTGTTGGATGATGCTGATATCCGTCAAGGCATCAAGGAATACAGCAACTGGCCCACCATCCCTCAGCTCTACATCAAGGGCGAGTTCGTCGGTGGCTCGGACATCATGATCGAGATGTACGAAAGCGGCGAGTTGTCCAAATTGTTAGGCGCTTAAGTCCCTTGTTTCAAGGCTCAGGGCTGCCAGCGCCGCTGCGCAGCCAGCACCGCCTTCGGATAGGTCAGTTGTCCACGGCTGCCGTTGTAGCGGCCCAAGGCCATGTGCATATTCCCTTGCTCCACCGACAAATAGTGGCGCAAGATGACGCAACCAAAGCGCATATTAGCCTGCCAATGAAACAGCGCTGACTCGTCGCTGATGCCAAGTTGGCGGGTCCAAAAAGGCATGACCTGCATCACCCCCCTCGCCCCAGCGCTGCTAATGGCGAACTTCCTGAACCCACTTTCCACCTCGATCAAGCCCATCACCAGGGCGGGCTCTAAACCGGCGCGGCGGCTCTCGTACCAAACCGTTTGTAAAAAAGCTTGTTGCAATTCGGGGGACGACAGTTCGGGCAATCGTGACTGCCCTTTTTTGCCTTGGAGTTTGCGCTCAAGCTGAACTTGGGTGTGGCTTAGCCACTGCTGGTAAGTGGCTTGGTCTTGCTCAGTGGGCAAGTAAGGTGTGGGCGGTGGCAAGTCGGCCACTGCTGAAGACATGGCGATGCGAACCGAATCGGCCAGGTGTTCTTCGCGTTGCGGGCCGGCGGATGTGACGCTGCAAACCAGACAGAGCAGTGATGGAAATAGCCATTTTGAAAAATGAAGCATTTGCCGGCAGCACATTCAACAGTACTAGGTTTTAAACCCCTAACTTACCCTTTAACAACCCCAACACCTCACCCACCGACACCTTGCTGGCCTCGGCATCTCGCCGGTGTTGGTACTCCACCAAACCGTCTTTCAGGCCTTTGTCGCCGATGGTGACGCGGTGCGGCACACCGATCAACTCCCAATCTGCGAACATGGCGCCGGGGCGTTCGCCTCGGTCGTCCAAGATCACATCCACCCCAACAGCCAGGAAATCGGCGTAAAGCTGGTCAGCGGCGGCTTTCACATCGGGGCTGCGGTCGGGGCCGATGGGGCAAATCACTACAGTGAAGGGCGCCAAGGCGTCGGGCCAAATGATGCCTTTGGCATCGTGGTTTTGCTCGATGGCGGCGGCCGGCAAGCGGGTGATGCCAATGCCGTAGCAACCCATCTCGAAGTGCTTGGGCTTGCCGTCGTCGGCCAAAAACGTGGCGTTCATGGCTTGGCTGTACTTGGTACCAAGGTAAAAAATATGCCCCACCTCGATGCCGCGCTCAATGGCCAACACGCCTTTGCCATCGGGCGAAGCGTCACCGGCCACCACATTGCGGATGTCGGCCACCAAGTCGGGCTCGGGCAGGTCACGGCCCCAGTTGGCGCCCGTCATGTGAAAGTCCAACGCGTTGGCGCCGCACACCCAATCGGCCATCACAGCCACTTCGCGGTCAATGACGATTTTTAACGGCTTTTGCAAGCCAATGGGGCCTAGATAGCCGGGTTTACAGCCAAAATGGTCTTCAATTTCAGCGATGGTGGCAAACCGAAAGCCCTTTTCAAAGCCTGGCAGTTTGCCGACTTTCACTTCGTTCATATCGTGATCGCCGCGAACCAGTAGCAGCCACACCTGCGATTTGACAACAAAACCTTCGCTATTGAGCTCATCTGTCGCCAAAACCAGTGATTTGATGGTTTTGGTCAAAGGCAGGCCCAACAGCTCCGCCACATCGGCACAGGTACTCTTGCCAGGGGTAGGAGTTTTGGCAAGCGCTTGGCTGGCAGCGGGCCTGGCTTGCTGCGGGGCCAAGGCCTCGGCTTTTTCCATGTTGGCGGCGTAATCGCTGCTGGGGCAGTAGACGATGGCATCCTCGCCCGTGGTGGCGATCACTTGAAACTCTTCGCTCAGATCGCCACCAATTGCACCACTGTCGGCGGCGACGGCGCGGTAGCGCAGGCCAAAACGGTCAAAGATGGCGCGGTAAGCCTGCGCCATGACTTGGTAGCTGGCCTTGGCGGCGTCGGCATCGCGGTCAAAGCTGTAGGCGTCCTTCATGGTGAACTCGCGCCCGCGCATCAAGCCAAATCGGGGGCGGCGCTCGTCACGAAATTTGGTTTGGATTTGGTAGAGGTTTTTGGGCAACTGCTTGTAGCTGCGCAGTTCTTGGCGGGCAATGTCAGTCACCACCTCTTCGCTGGTGGGCTGCACCACAAAGTCGCGGCCATGGCGGTCTTGGATGCGCAGCAACTCAGGGCCCATTTTTTCAAAGCGGCCGGTTTCTTGCCACAGCTCCGAGGGTTGCACCACCGGCATGGTCAGCTCGATGGCACCCGCACGGTTCATCTCCTCACGCACAATGGCCTCGACCTTGCGGATCACCCGCAGCCCCATGGGCATGTAGGTGTAGATGCCGGCCCCCAGTTTTTTGATCATGCCGGCGCGCATCATCAGCTGGTGGCTGGCCACCTCGGCGTCGGACGGGGCTTCCTTGAGGGTGGAGATGAGAAATTGTGAGGCTTTCATGGTCTGCTGTGCCGCATAAATCGGCATGAATGAATGGTCAGCCCTCTTGATGACAGCGCTTGACTGTGCATAATGGACTCAGTTGAAAAATTTGAGGTTTGATTATGCTTGACCGCGACGGCTTTAGGCCTAACGTCGGCATCATTCTGCTCAATCAGAGGAATCAGGTTTTTTGGGGCAAGCGCATCCGTACCCACAGTTGGCAATTTCCGCAAGGCGGCATCGACCGCGGCGAAACTCCCGAGCAAGCCATGTACAGGGAATTGCAAGAAGAAGTGGGGCTGTTGGCAGAACATGTGCGCATCGTCGCCCGAACCCGAGACTGGTTGCGCTATGAAGTGCCAGACCGCTACATCCGCAAAGATGCTCGCGGTCATTACAAGGGGCAAAAACAAATATGGTTTTTGCTTCAATTGGTAGTGCCTGACCACGCTTTGAATTTGCGTGCCAGCACCCACCCTGAGTTCGACGCTTGGCGTTGGAACGACTATTGGGTGCCTTTGGACTCCGTGGTCGATTTCAAGCGCGGCGTGTATGAATTGGCACTGACCGAGTTGTCCCGCTATCTGCCGCAACTAGAAACCAAAAGCCGTTTTTTACGCCAAGGTATGCGTCGTGCCGATGGTATGGACGGCGCTGAACATCGACCCGCTGCGCCCAATTAAGCGGTGAGCACCAAGTTATCGCGGTGAACCATCTCTGGTTCAGCCACGTAACCCAGCAGTTTTTCAATCTCGCTCGAGGCTTTGCGGCACAACAAACGCGCTTCGGCGCTGGCATAGTTGGCCAAGCCTCTGGCAAAGGCTTTGCCATTCTCATCGCAAATGGCAATGATGTCACCGCGTGAGAACTCCCCCTGCACGCTTTGCATGCCAATAGGCAACAGGCTCTTGCCCTCGCTGGACAACTTCAACACCGCACCTGAATCTACCCACACCGCACCAGGCAATTGCAACTGGTCCACCATCCACTGCTTTCGTGCTTGTTGCTTGTGCGTAGGGGCGACCAGCAAAGTACCCAAGCCCTCGCCTGAGGCGAGTCGCAGCAGCACATCAGGCTCACGCCCCCAAGCGATGACGGTGCTGGCACCCGAACCTGCAGCCCTTTTGGCAGCCAGTATTTTGGTGATCATGCCGCCCTTGCCGATGCTCGAACCTGCGCCACCCGCCATGACTTCCAACGCAGGGTCACCCGCTTTGGCTTCATGCACAAAAGTAGCCTGTGTGTCCACCCGCGGGTCTGCGGTGTACAAACCTTTTTGGTCGGTCAAGATCACCAAGGCGTCCGCCTCGACCAAGTTGGCCACCAACGCACCCAAGGTGTCGTTATCTCCAAACTTGATTTCGTCGTTCACCACCGTGTCGTTCTCGTTGATGACGGGCAGCACTTTGTGTTGCAGCAAAGTGAGCAAGGTGGAGCGGGCATTGAGGTAACGCTCTCGGTCGGCCAAATCCGCATGGGTGAGCAACACCTGCGCACTGCGCAGACCTTGCTCGCGCAACTTGGTTTCGTACATTTGCGCCAAGCCCATTTGCCCAACGGCCGCAGCGGCCTGTAATTCATGTAACTCGTGGGGGCGGGTGGTCCAGCCCAGTCGCTTCATGCCCTCCGCAATCGCGCCACTGGAAACCATGATGATTTCTCGTGCAGGCGCCGCCTTGGCCAACGCCGCCATCTGGCGGCACCACTCACCAATGGCGACTTCATCCAAGCCCTTGCCTTCATTGGTTACCAAGCTGGAACCCACCTTGACCACAATGCGCCTGGCGTCGCGCAAGACCGTAGAGCGAGAGGCTTCGTTCATGGGAATTAATGATTAACAGGCGTGGTGGGCATGACAGCAAAGCGCGGGTCCACCACTTCTGGCTCTTGGGTCAATTGAAACTGCGCTTGCAAATGGTCGTAAATGGCGCGAACCAAGCCTTCGCAACCTTCGCGGTTCAAGGCAGAAATTTCAAACACCGGCCCTTTGTACTTGAAGCGTTTGACAAAATCTTTCACCCGAGCAGCACGTTCATCGCTTGGCACCATGTCCAACTTGTTCAACACCAGCCAACGCGGTTTATCGAAGAGCTCAGGATCGTATTTTTTCAGCTCCAGTGTGATGGCTTTGGCTTGTGCAACAGGATCTACCGCGTCATCAAACGGGGCTAAATCGACCATGTGCAATAGCAAACGGGTACGCTGCAAATGGCGCAAAAACTGGTGACCCAAACCTGCGCCTTCGGCCGCACCTTCGATCAAGCCAGGCACGTCTGCCACCACAAAGCTCTGCTCTGCCGCCACCCTGACCACGCCCAAATTGGGGTGCAAGGTGGTGAAGGGGTAGTCAGCAATCTTGGGTCTGGCATTTGAAATAGCGCTGATCAGGGTGGATTTGCCCGCATTGGGCATCCCCAGCAGTCCAACATCTGCCAGTACTTTCAATTCGAGTTTGAGGTTTTTGCGCTCACCCGGCCAGCCGGGCGTTTTTTGACGTGGAGCGCGGTTGATGGCGCTTTTGAAGCGCATATTGCCAAAACCGCCATCTCCGCCTTTGGCGATCATGATGACCTCACCAGGCGTGAGCAATTCGTAAAGCACATCGTTGGTTTCAGCGTCAATCAGCAAGGTGCCCACCGGCATTTTCAAAGTGATGTCGTCGCCTGCTGCGCCAAACATGTCTGAGCCCATGCCATGTTCACCGCGACGAGCTTCGTGGCGGCGTGAAAAACGAAAGTCGACCAAGGTGTTCAAGCTTGCGTCGGCCACCGCATAGACATGGCCGCCTCGCCCACCGTCCCCGCCGTTGGGGCCGCCAAATTCTTTGTATTTCTCATGACGAAACGACACGCAACCGTTCCCGCCGTCGCCAGCGATGATGTCGATAAAGGCTTCGTCAACGAATTTCATAGAGGTATCTTAAAGAACAAAGCCCCGACGAGCGGGGCTTTGAAGCTGACGTCGGTCAAAAAACCAAGCGTCAAACGGGGGTGACGTTCACCATTTGCTTGTTCAAAGCGCCTTTGAACGAGAAAGACACATGGCCTTCGACCAGTGCAAACAAAGTGTGGTCCTTGCCAATGCCGACATTGTTGCCGGGGTGGAACTTGGTACCGCGTTGGCGAACAATGATGGCGCCTGCTGTGATGTGCTCACCGCCAAAGGCTTTGACGCCGAGCATTTTGGGATTGGAATCGCGGCCGTTACGCGTTGAGCCGCCGCCTTTTTTCTGTGCCATGTTTGTGTAACTCCTTAGGCTTGGATAGAGGCAATTTGCAATTCGGTGAATTGCTGGCGATGCCCTTGACGTTTTTGATAGTGCTTACGGCGGCGCATTTTGAAAATATGCACTTTGTCGTGCTTGCCGTGTGCCACCACCATGGCTTTCACAGATGCACCGGACACCAAGGGTGAGCCGACTTTGATTTCTGCGCCGTTGCCGACAGCCAAAACCTGGTCGATCACAATTTCTTGGCCAACATCCGCAGCGATCTGTTCTACTTTGATTTTTTCGCCGGCTGACACGCGATACTGCTTGCCACCGGTTTTTATGACTGCGTACATACGAACCTCTGAAAGAAAAGACTCTTTTTCCGCCAACCCATTTTGAGCGGAGCCAGACATTTTAGCACGTGCAGGGGTTTTGTCACCCTTTTATATGAGATCTAGCGCTGGGCTACCTATAATTGCCCTTTAAATTCAGACATTTACACCTTGTCCAGCGCCCCTCCCCCCTCCTCCAGCCCGTTTTCTGGTCTGATCGCCAAAGACATGGCCGCTGTTGACCATTTAATAGGTCAGCGACTGTCCTCCAGCGTGCCATTGGTGGGGCAGGTGGCGCAGCACATCATCAGCTCGGGAGGCAAGCGTTTGCGACCGGTTTTGCTGCTTTTGATGGCCGGTGCTTTGGGCTACAAAGGCGACGACCACTTCAAGTTGGCGGCTGTGGTGGAGTTCATCCATACCGCCACGCTTTTGCACGACGATGTGGTCGACGACTCGGGCATGCGACGCGGTAAAGCCACAGCCAATGCCCTGTTTGGCAACCCCGCCAGTGTGTTGGTAGGGGATTTTTTGTATTCCCGCGCTTTTCAAATGATGGTCGAGTGCGGCGACATGCGTATTTTGGACATCGTGGCCGACGCCACCAATGTCATCGCTGAAGGCGAGGTCATGCAACTGATGAATATGCATGACGCGTCGCTTGATCAGCAAGGCTATTTGAAGGTGATTCGCAGCAAAACCGCCAAATTGTTCGAAGCCAGCACCCGCTTGCCCGCAGTATTGGTGAAATCTTCTTCAAAAATGGAAGCTGCTTGCGCCGCTTTCGGACAGGCCTTGGGCACCGCGTTCCAAGTGATTGATGATGTGCTGGACTATGACGGCGACGCCAACACCATGGGCAAAAACTTAGGCGACGACTTGCGTGAAGGCAAATCCACGCTGCCGCTTATTTTTGCCATGCAACGCGGCACGCCTAGCCAATGCGAGTTGATCAAAAACGCCATCGAGCAAGGTGATATTGGCGCTTTGCCTGACATCGCCGAAATTGTTCGCTCGACAGGCGCCATGCAAGCCACACGGCAGGCTGCATCGGACGAAGCGCAATTGGCCTTGCATGCCCTAGAGCTTTTGCCCGCCAGTGAATACAAAACTGCATTGGCTGATATTGCCGAACAACTACTAGACCGCCAGAATTAAAAAAACCCGCTGCCTTGTGAGCAGCGGGTTTTAAGAGTTTTTCGCGAAATAGTTGATACAAGACTGGCACTGCCTGTTTCTTTGAGTGCAACTTCCCCCCTTTATGACCATGTTTTTTTACAGTGACCGCCATGGTTTCACTGCCCTACCCCTCATCAGCCACCGATCAAGACCAGCAAGCGGTTGACTGGCTGACGCATTTTTTTGCCTCAGCCTTGGTTGATGGGGCCTCCGATATCCATTTAGAGCCTTTTGAAAACGTACTCAGGGTGAGGGTGCGGATTGATGGCCATCTGCAAGAGCGTACATCGCCCCATGCGCAATTAAAAGACCGCATCATCTCGCGTATCAAAGTGCTGTCGCGCATGGATATTTCAGAAAAACGCTTGCCCCAAGACGGTCGATTGCGCATACCGGTCAACACGTCCCCTATCGATATGCGGGTCAGTTGCTTGCCCACCGTGCATGGGGAAAAAATCGTGCTGCGTATACAAAACTTTCTGTCGCAGCAGTTAAACCTCAACGACTTAGGTTTTGAGCCACAGCAACTCGATGATTTGCTGACCGCATTGCAGCGCCCCAATGGCATGGTGTTGATCACCGGTCCCACGGGTTCTGGCAAAACCATGACGCTTTACAGCTGTTTGCACCACCTGAACTCAGCCAAGATCAATATCTCGACAGTAGAAGACCCCTGCGAGATTGTGCTGCCTGGCATCAACCAAATCAATGTAAACGAAAAGTCTGGGCTGGGTTTTGCACAAACGCTGCGTGCCTTGCTGCGGCAAGACCCTGATGTGGTGATGGTGGGTGAAATACGTGACAGCGAAACCGCCGATGTGGCGGCGAAAGCCGCACAGACGGGTCATTTGGTGCTGTCAACCCTGCATACCAACGATGCACCATCTGCACTCACCCGTCTTTGTCAGTTGGGTGTGGCTGACTTCAATGTCGCAAGCAGTGTGGTTTTGATTTGTGCGCAAAGACTGGTGCGCAAGCTGTGCCCACACTGCAAATGCAAAATACCCCACGAAAACAGGTACACGCCGGTTGGCTGTGCGTATTGCGTGAATGGCTTCAAGGGCAGAGTGGGCATTCACCAAGTCCTTGCCATGACCCCAGAGCTTCAATCCATGATGTTTTCTGGCTTGGATACGCTCAGTATTTCCAATCGTCTCCAGCAAAACGGTGTTCTCACACTGCGTGAAGCGGGTTTGCTGAAAGCTTGTGCCGGCATCACATCACATGAAGAAGTCTGGGCAGCGACTTCATCATGAGCTCAGCACTGCGGCAACGTTGTCATTTCACTCGGCAACTTGCCACCCTGATGGCAGCAGGTTTGCCCTTGCTGGAGTCTTTGACCTCCATGGCCAAGTCAGAACCCTCTGGCGACATGCGCCAGTTGATTGTTCGCCTGTGCGTGTCGCTTGAGCAAGGTTGCAGCTTTCACTTGGCCCTGCGGCAATCGAATGACTTTGATACTTTGTATTGCGAGTTGGTAGCGGCCGCAGAAATAGCTGGCAACCTTGACCAAGTATTGGAGCGCTTGGCCCTGTTGCTTGAAAAGCGCCAAGCCCTGCAGTCTCAGATTCGCACAGCCTTGACCTATCCCTGCGCGGTCCTTTTGATCACCATGGTGGTTGTCACCGTCATCATGGTGTGGGTGGTGCCAGTATTTGAAGGTATTTTTTCTTCTCTTGGTGCTGACTTGCCAGCACTGACCCTCTCAGTGGTGCAGATGAGTCGCTGGATAACCAACGGCGGCGTAGCATGGGTATTGCTTGCCATCAGCGGTTTGTACGTGCCTGTCAGACTGTTGATGGTCAAACCAGCCCTCCAACTTTGGCGCGACACCACTGTCTTGCGCTTGCCTTTGCTTGGAACCATGGTCCACCAAAGCCAGCTGGCCTTGTGGACGTTGACGCTGTCTGATTTGCTCAAAGCCGGTGTCCCCATGCTGGATGCTTTGGAGGTGGTAGCGGCCAGCAGCACCAACCGTTGCATCGGTATGTCCACCATCATTGTTCGCGCCAAAATCAGCCAAGGTACCTCGCTGGCCGCTGCAATGGAAAGCCTTTCTACCCATCCGTCCCAAGCACATGTTTTCCCAACCATGTTGATACAACTGGTTGATGTGGGTGAGCAAAGCGGGGCCTTGGACGCGCTGCTCGCCAAAGTAGCTCAGCAACTCAATGCTCAAGTTGATAACCTGTTGCGTCAGTTCACGCAACTTTTAGAGCCGGCCATGATGGTCGTGCTGGGCCTGCTCATGGGCGGACTTGTGGTGGCTCTTTATCTACCCGTCTTTCAATTGGGACAAGTGCTTTAGGCTTTCTTATAGACTGCGGGGCATATGCAATATCCCGCATTCAAACGCATTGGCCTGACAGGCGGCATCGGCAGCGGCAAATCCACCTTTGGCGCCATGTTGGCTGCACGCGGTTTTGCATTGATTGATGCGGATGCTGTCTCTAGGGAGTTGACCGGTGTCGGCGGCTTGGCGATTGCAAAGGTACGCGAGGCGTTCGGCGATAGTTCTATAGCATTGGACGGCAGCATGGACAGAGACCAAATGCGTACTTTGGTGTTTAGTCAGCCTGAAGCTAAAGCGCAATTGGAAACTATTTTGCATCCCCTTATCCGCGCATCGATTGCCGAGAAATTAACCGCCATCAAAGACAAGGGAGAACCCTTGGCTATCTTAGATATTCCTCTGTTGGTCGAGTCCTCCCAATGGCTGGGCCAACTTGACGGCATCATCGTGGTCGATTGCAGTGAGGGTAGACAACTGTCCCGCGTCATGGCCAGAAATGGCTGGACGCAAGCACAGACGAAAGCTGTGATAGCCTCGCAGGCCAGCCGACAAGAACGGTTGGCAGTGGCCAACTGGGTTATCGATAACGACAGCGACGATTTGAGCGCTCTGCAAAAAAAAGCCGACGCTTGGGAGCCCAATTAGGCAAAGTCAAGGCGAGAAAACCCCATTTCAGCGGTTATGATTTGAAAGTTGCTTTTTACCAACCTGCGAAGTATTGTGATTCTTTACGAACACCCATTTAATGAGCGAATTCGCACTTACTTGCGACTTGAATACTTGCTGGCGCGTTTTGAGCAACTTTTGCTACGCTCCTCGGAAATTGACCACCACTTTGCACTCACCACCTTGTTTGAAATTGTCGATGTCGGTGGCCGTTCCGACTTAAAGTCAGACATACTTAAAGAGCTCGAAAAGCACAAATCACAGTTCAACAACTACCGTGGCAACCCCTCGGTGTCCGAAGAGGTGTTGGATGAGTTGCTGCAAAAAATTGATAAGTGCTTAAGCGGCTTCAACACTGTTGGCAGTCGGATAGGCAACTGTGTGAGTGACAACGACTTTCTGAGCAGTTTGCGCAACCGCGTTGCAATTCCGGGTGGTACCTGCGCGTTTGACTTGCCGGCTTACCATGCTTGGAAACAAGTAGATCCCGATGAGCGCCGCCAAGATATTTTGAAATGGTCAGAGCCTCTGAAGGCGCTCAACGACAGTGTGGTGCTGTTAATGCGCTTGCTGCGTGAGAGTGGCGCAGCACAGCGCGTCATCGCCAACAATGGTCAATTTCAACAAGCGCTGCCGCAAGGGCGCTTTCAAATGATGCGTGTGTTCATTGACCCTGCGCTGGGTTTGGTGCCCGAGATCAGTGGCAACCGAATGATGGTCTGGGTCAGACTCACCCATCAGAACTGGGAAGGCAAGCCTCAAGCAGCGACTGAAAGTGCGGAGTTTGAATTAGAACTCTGCGCCTGAGCCAGCCACTCCAATACAGGCAATGTGCCTGGCAATACCGGCGACACCTGCACAGGCAAACACTGCCAAGCAAACTGCTGACCCTCACGCATTTGCAACTCGCCTTGCCACTCGAACACTTTGTAAAAGTGCAGTTGCACCAACGCATGGGGGTAATCAATGCACTCGGTTTGCCAAGCGGCACAACGAATCACCTCAATGCCCAGTTCCTCGCGAAGTTCTCGCGTAAGGGCTTGCTCGACTGTTTCGCCCTGCTCGACTTTGCCGCCAGGGAACTCCCAGTGACCGGCATAGGCTTTTCCTTCAGGACGGGTGGTCAATAAAAAAGATGCGTCTGTGCGAATCAGAACACCGACAGCCACTTGCGTCATGGCGCGTTGCTCAGCACCCTCAGGGCGAGGTATCTGACCATCCGCAACCCGTACCTGCCCGTCTTGCGTGGCAGACAAGCGATTGGGGTCAGTGCGCACCCAGCCGTCCTGCAAAGTCTCGGGCAAACTGAAAAGCCACGCGACCGCTGCGTGAACCTCTCTCGAGGGCCCACACCAAAGCTTCGGGACGTGCCTTGGTAATCAGGTCATGCGGTACGTCCAGAGATGACAGCCATTGCTCAACGATGAGCAAATAGGCCTCTTGGCTGAAAGGGTAGAAACTGATCCACAAACCAAAACGTTCAGACAAAGAGATTTTTTCTTCAATCACCTCGCCGGGGTGAACTTCACCATCAGACGTGTGGCTGTAACTGAGGTTGTCCTTCATGTACTCGGGCAATAAATGGCGTCGATTGCTGGTCGCATAAATCAAGACATTGGGTGTGGCTGCGGCTACCGTGCCATCAAGAATGGATTTCAAAGCCTTGTAGCCAGGTTCGCCCTCTTCAAAGCTCAAGTCATCGCAAAAGATGATGAATTTTTCGGGACGACTGGCAACCACCTCGATGATGTCGGGCAGGTCCACCATGTCTTGCTTGTCCACCTCAATGAGGCGCAATCCTTGTGGCGCATAGGTTTGCAAACAAGCTTTGATCAAAGAGGATTTTCCTGTGCCCCTAGCACCTGTGAGCAGCACATTGTTTGCGGGCAAGCCTTGAACAAATTGCAAGGTATTGCGTTGGATTTTTTCCTTTTGAACATCAATTTCTTTGAGGTCATCCAAAGACAAGGAGGCCACATGCTTGACGGGTTCAAGCACGCCATGCCCATTGCCGCGTTTGCGGTAGCGAAAAGCCATACTGGCTTTCCAGTCGGGGGCATGAAGTGCTTGGGGAAGCACCGACTCGATACGCGCCATCAAGGTTTCGGCCCTGAGCAACATGCGCTCTAAATGTTCGTTGATGCCCATGTCAGCTTCTGTAGTCTGCGTTGATGGTGACGTAGTCGTGGCTCAGGTCGCAGGTCCAAACAGTTTCACTGGCGTCACCTCGGCCGAGCAAAACCCTGATGGTGATCTCAGATTGCTTCATGACTCGCTTACCGTCTTCTTCTTTGTACGCCGCATGTCTGCCGCCGTGCGTCACCACATGCACATCATCCAAATAAAGCTCAATCTTGTCTTGCGCTAAATTGGCGATACCAGCATAGCCCACAGCCGCCAAGATACGGCCAAGGTTAGGGTCGCTGGCAAAAAAAGCGGTTTTCACCAAAGGAGAATGGGCAATCGCATAAGCGGCCAGCAAACACTCCGCACTGTTTTTGCCGCTCTCGACAGTCACGGTGATGAACTTGGTGGCACCCTCACCGTCACGAACGATGGCCTGGGCCAGCCATCGCGCCACATCGGTGAGTGCTTGTTTAAGTGCTTGGCCATTGTTGCTAGACCAACTGTCAATAGGTGAATGTGACGCTTTGCATGAAGCCATGACCACAAAAGAGTCGTTGGTTGATGTATCGCCATCGATGGAGATGCGGTTGAAAGAAGCTTGCGCTAAATCCAAAGCCAAGACATCCATCAAGGCGGGTGGGATGCAAGCATCTGTGGCGATAAAACCCAGCATGGTGGCCATATTGGGGCGAATCATCCCAGCACCCTTAGAGATACCGGTGATGGTGACTGTCACCCCATCGATTTGAATCTGTCGACTCACGGCCTTGGGCAAGGTGTCTGTGGTCATGATGGCCGTCGCCGCTTCAGACCAATGGTCTTGTGCCAAATCTGCGATGGCCAATGGCAGGCCATCGACAATGCGCTGGACAGGCAAAGGCTCCATGATCACGCCCGTAGAAAACGGCAACACCTGATCGGCTTGAACATGGAGAAGTTCAGCCAAGGCTTGGCAAACTTGGTTTGCATGCAGCAAACCGGATTCACCTGTTCCTGCGTTGGCAACCCCTGTATTGATCACCAAAGCCCGAATGCCTTGTTTGGCCTTGAGGTGACTTTGACACACTTGAACTGGCGCAGCGCAAAAACGGTTTTGCGTGAAAACTGCACCCACGCTGGAACCAGCCGCAAGCTTAAATACCGTGACATCTTTGCGATTGGCTTTGCGCACGCCTGCACTGGCTGTACCAATTTCAATGCCAGGCACGGGCAATAAATCGGCCGCAAGGGGGGCTACGAGATTGACAGGCATGGATCAGGCAAGCTTTCCGTGGCAGTGCTTGTATTTTTTACCGCTGCCGCATGGGCAGGGTTCGTTACGCCCCACAGCCGGAACTGCATGGGTATCTTCTTGGGTGCTGTTCGCAAACACATGTGCAGCACCGGTCTCATCTGGTGCGGAATAAGTGATGTTGGAAATGGCCTCCGCCTTTTCCTCTAATTGGTTGGCCGCAAGTTGTACTTGCTCGGTAGACTCAATTTGCACCGTCATCAAAATACGGGTGACTTCGTTTTTCACCATGTCCAGCAACTGGCCAAATAACTCGAAAGCTTCACGCTTGTACTCTTGCTTGGGTTGCTTTTGGGCATAGCCGCGCAAATGAATGCCTTGACGCAAATAATCCAGCGAAGACAAATGCTCTCGCCAATGGCTGTCAATGTTTTGCAACAACACAGCCCTCATGAATGGTGTGAATTGGTCGGCACCTACTTTGTTGACCTTTTCCGCAAAGCTTTGGTTGGCCGCGTCAACAACTGTTTTGACAATGTCTTCATCGACGATGGCTTGCGCATCATGAACCAACTGAGAAAGCCCCACGCTCAAGTGCCACTCGTTCAACAAGGCTTTTTCCAAGCCTGGCAAGTCCCATTGCTCCTCTAAAGACTCAGGCGGCACAAATTGGTGAACCAAGTCGGTGAAGCAGCCTTCACGCAAACTCTGAATTTGAAAATGCAGATCGTGGGCATCCAAAATATCGTTGCGCTGCTGGTAAATGACTTTGCGCTGGTCGTTGGACACATCGTCGTATTCCAGCAGTTGTTTGCGAATATCAAAGTTACGGGCTTCCACTTTGCGCTGCGCACTCTCAATGCTGCGCGACACCATGCCAGCTTCAATCGCTTCACCCTCAGGCATTTGCAATCTGTCCATGATGGCTTTGACCCGCTCACCGGCAAATATGCGCATCAGAGAATCGTCCAGGCTGAGGTAAAAACGAGAGGAACCTGGGTCGCCTTGGCGCCCGGATCGACCCCTTAACTGGTTATCAATGCGTCTAGATTCGTGCCTTTCGGTGGCAATGATGCGCAAGCCGCCTAAAGACTTGACCTTCTCATGTTCGATCTGCCATGCACTTCGATGCTCTTGAATTTTTTTTGCTTTGGCTTCTTCTGTCAAACCTTCATCCGCCTCGATGATGGAAATGCTTTTTTCTATGTTGCCGCCTAGGACAATATCGGTGCCGCGTCCTGCCATATTGGTGGCAATGGTGATGGCGCCAATTGCACCCGCTTGCGCCACGATATCGGCTTCTTTCTCATGCTGTTTTGCGTTGAGGACTTGATGGGGCAGACCTGCTGTGCTGAGCATGCCAGCCAGCAGTTCGGACAGTTCAATGGAGGTTGTCCCAACCAACACTGGCTGTCCTTTGCCATGGCACTCCCGAATATCCTCGATGGCGGCTTTGTATTTTTCTTCTGTTGTTTTGTAAACCCTGTCAAGCTGATCATCTCGCTTACTGGGCTTGTTGGGCGGAATGATGACAGTCTCTAAACCATAGATTTCTTGAAACTCATAGGCCTCGGTGTCGGCTGTTCCGGTCATGCCCGACAACTTGCCATACAAGCGGAAATAATTTTGAAAGGTGATGGAGGCCATGGTTTGGTTTTCAGCCTGAATCGGCACACCCTCTTTGGCCTCCACCGCTTGGTGCAAACCATCGCTCCAGCGTCGCCCTGACATCAGTCGGCCAGTGAACTCGTCGACGATGACAATCTCGCCGTTTTGGTTCACATAATGTTGATCGCGGTGGTATAGGTGCTGGGCTCGCAAAGCGGCATACAAATGGTGGACCAAGCCAATATGCAAGGGGTCATACAAAGACGCACCCTCGGGTAACAAGCCCATCTCGGAGAGCACTTTCTCGGCTTTCTCATGGCCCAGTTCAGTCAAATACACCTGATGCGACTTTTCGTCTAAGGTGAAGTCGCCTGGCTTGGTGACGCCCTCTCCTGTGCGCAGATCTAACTCACCTTCTTGGCGGGTCAGGAATGGAACGACTTGGTTCATGGCCAGATAAGTGGCGGTGTGGTCTTCAGCCTGTCCACTGATGATGAGTGGGGTTCGGGCTTCATCAATCAAAATCGAGTCAACCTCATCAACAATGGCGTAGTTCAAACCACGCTGAACCCTGTCGTGCGCTTCGTAGACCATGTTGTCGCGCAAATAATCGAAGCCATATTCGTTGTTGGTGCCATAAGTGATGTCAGAGCGGTAAGCCGCTTGCTTTTCTTCACGGCTTAATTGCGACAAATTGACGCCCACACTCAAACCTAAAAATTGGTAAAGCTGTCCCATCCACTGGGCGTCACGGTTGGCAAGGTAGTCATTCACAGTCACCACATGCACACCCTTGCCACTCAAAGCATTGAGGTAAACGGCCAATGTGGCGGTGAGGGTTTTACCCTCGCCTGTGCGCATCTCGGCGATCTTGCCTTGGTGCAAAGCAATACCGCCCATCATTTGCACATCAAAATGGCGCATCTTCATGACCCGCTTGGAGCCTTCACGGACCACGGCAAAAGCCTCAGGCAAAAGAGCGTCTAAGCTCTCGCCCTGCACAACACGTTGCTTGAATTCAATGGTTTTTTGACGCAAGGCATCATCAGTCAGTTGCTCGTACTTGGCCTCTAGTCCATTGATACGTTCTAGGGTTTTGCGAAATTGCTTGAGGAGTCGCTCATTGCGACTGCCAAATATCTGGGTCAAAAGATTAAATGCCATGCCAGCGGTACATATGCGTACATTCCTTATGAATAAGGCTTAATTTTAACCTCTGAGCCATGCGCTCCATAATTGGATGATGTCCACTGCAAATACCTACAAATCACATTCAGCCACGCCTGTTCAATCGGCCATGGCGCAGTCCACCACCTTGTCCTCGCTGATGCAGATCAGCCGACAATCCCAAGCTTGTCTGGCTTGCATCCAAGTACTTTTGCCCTTAGGCTTAGCAGGTCTTGTGAAAGCTGGCCCTTTAGATGAACAGGGTTGGTGTCTACTGGTTCCCCACAATGCAGCTGGCGCCAAATTGCGTCAACTGGTTCCTGCTTTGACAGCCCATTTGCGCTCGCACCATTTCCCGATTGACAAAATCCGCGTCAAAGTCATGTCTCGCTGAATGAAAGTCTCTATGCCCTCTTTTTTTGTGCATCTCTTGATTGGCTTGTTTTTGTCATTTTTATACCCTTCGAGCTGGGCCGATGAAGACAGCCTTTGTAAAAAGGATAACGAAGGTAATGTGTGGTGCGCTCCTGACCAAGGCGGCATTGGGCAACGACCCAGTGGAGAGGTTTTTTGTGGTGTGGGTCAATGTATGAATATGACCAACGGTGCTGTGGTTTGCTCCAACCAACCCGATGGCCGCACGGCATTGAATTACATCGGGCAAGCCATCTGTGCGGGTACTTGTGTTCCTGGCAAACAATCGGTCTGCGTTAAACCCAAGTAACTTTGTTATTGGAGAGGTTGTCGGGCACAACTTTTGTGAACCTCTGTGTACATGCGCATTCGACTCGCAACACTTTGGTACTTCTCCCAAATTATTTCCACAATGTCACGTGTGATTTGCATGAACTCCATATTGCAATGGTGGCGAATGTTATTGACATACACCGTTTTTTGTTCCCATTGATTTTCTTGCATCAAAAGTGCGTAATGGGTCAGTTCATGGCCTAGCGCCCACAAAAGCATGTCCTCTTTCCACAAACGAGTACCGTTTGTGCCAATCGAGATCTGCAGGGTGTTTTGTGGCGAGTCTTCGCTGGGAAATTGAAACACCATCCTTGCTTCTTTAGGGATGTTTTCATCAAGCATGATGGGGGGTAACGGCAAGTCAAAAGGAGCCCTGGTTTCTTTTTTGATGAACTCCCAAATCTTCCCCGTCATTTGCATATCCAATTGCGATGCGCTGATTGGCAATCCTTGGGCAAAAGACACACTGGCCAGCCAAAGCCCCATCAGTGCTAAAGCGTTTCGATAATGATGGAGTGTGTAAGCGTTTTTTCCCATGCGACAGGTGGTATGGTTAGGGGACTATTTTTTCAAGCAGTTTTATGCGGTTGACGATTTTTACCACGCCCATCCTTAGCCCTTTGCTCAAAAGGTTTTCCATTTGGGTTCTGCGCTTGGCAGGCTGGACATTGGTGGGCCAAATGCCCTCGAACACTCCCAAAAGCGTGGTGATTGCCGCACCTCATACCAGCAACTGGGACTTGCCCTACACCTTGATGGTGGCTTTAGCATTGGATTTGAATATTCATTGGATGGGAAAAATTCAAATCTTTCGCTTTCCCTTTAAGGGTCTGATGTTCTGGTTGGGTGGTATCGCTGTAGACCGCTCTCAGTCCACCAATATGGTGTTCGCTTCGGCGCAAACCCTGCGCGATGCAGATGGCGAACTGCATTTGGTGGTGCCGCCTGAAGGGACGCGTTCTCAGTCGCGTCATTGGAAGACGGGTTTTTATTACATCGCACTGCAAGCGCAGGTGCCCATCGTATTGGGGTTTTTAGACTTTAGCAGCAAAACATCTGGGCTTGGCCCCGCTCTGCTACCAACGGGCGATTTGGAAACAGACATGGCTAGCATCAAAGCCTTTTATGCGCCCTTTCAGGGTAAAAATGCCTCTCAATTCGTCATAGAGTAATGAATTCCGATGTGATTCATTGATAGCCCACAAAGTATGGCTACTCTATAGAATCAGGGTTATGCCTACACGCCCTACCCTCGCCTTTTCCTTGCACAGATTTGCAGGGCTTTTTTTCCTATGCCTAGGGGGCGTTGCGTTGAATGGTGCTTCAGCACAAAACAAAAACACACCTGCCTCACCTGCGCCTGCACTTGTTTGTTCAGCCTCAGACTTCAAGGCCTTGGCTTACACCACCAATGACGCTCAACAACGAGAGGAACGTGCAAAAGAGTGGCTAAACAAATATGGAAAGTCTTGCCCACTAGATCAACTTGAACTTATTTTGATGAACCAAGCTGTTTGGCTTGGTACAGCCAATACGCCGCCCATCATCTCAGCCATAGAAAGCATTTACAAACAAAAAAAAACCTCTGCGGATGAACTGGAAAAGGCGGTAGATAAACCCAGAGGCAGTGCCGCAAATAAGAAATGAATTTTCTTTTCACAAGCTTGGTTTTTCCATTTAATCCATGCCTGTTATTTCCATATAGAAGTTTTTCTTTTTCAGCAACAATGCACCTTTGTGGCTAGGGACGGCTTACATCCCCAAAGATGAGCAACGACCGCAAGGCGGCCGCAACCAGCAATTCAAGGCATTGCATCAACTGTTTTGTTTTACGATTTCTACAATCAATGCAACGATGCCGGCAATAGCCGAAAAAATGACGATGCCCACCACATAGTAAAGGGCAGATGTTTTTTTAATTTGGGTGACTTTGGGTGTATTCATGCCCATATTTTGTCACCGAAGAGGGTATAGACCTGATTAGGGTTATCGATAAATGACAGATGGCTTATGAAATGGTGCCGATTATCGGATTCGAACTGATGACCTACCGCTTACAAGGCGGTTGCTCTACCAACTGAGCTAAATCGGCACTGTATATATTCTAACCACAACACCTCTTTGCAAAATTATTTGATGCGCTTGAGTTGTGGCCGACTGCCTGGGTTGGGATGCGGCGGCTTGGGAGGATCAGTCGGGTCGTCTGTGTCTTGCGTTTGGTGCGAGCTTGCAGGGCTCAAACTCACAACTGGCTTGATCGCAGACACCAAACCTCTAGGCTCAGCATCTTCTGCCTCAGCGCTGGAGGCACTTGGGGCGGGAAAAGCCATGCCTTGGCCATTTTCGCGAGCATAAATTGCAATCACCCTGGCGATCGGAACACTGATCTCTCTTGCCACACCACCAAATCGGGCTTTGAAAACCACAAACTCATTGCCCAGTTGCAAATTACTGGTGGCGTCAAAACTGATGTTGAGAACAATCTCGCCGTTGTTGACGTACTCCCTGGGGACCTGAACGCTGTCATCAACCATCACAGCAATGTAGGGCGTGAGACCATTGTCGGTACACCACTCGTGCAATGCACGAACCAAATAGGGTCGCGTGGAAGATGACTGCGCAATGTTGATCATGTCAGCAGCTTATTTACGCATCACTTTCTCTGAAGGCGTCAATGCTTCAATGTAGGCTGGTCTGGAAAAAATACGCTCGGCATACTTCAGCAAAGGAGCAGCGTTCTTGGACAACTCGATGCCGTAATGGTCTAAGCGCCAAAGCAAAGGTGCAATGGCCACATCGAGCATGGAGAAGTTGTCGCCCAACATGAATTTGTTCTTTAAGAAAACAGGGGCGAGTTGTGTCAAACGATCGCGAATGTGTGAACGGGCTTTTTCAAGCACTTTTTCATTGGCCTTTTGACTGCGCGACTCTATTGTCATCACATGCGCAAACAGTTCTTTTTCAAAATTCAACAGAAACAAGCGCACACGGGCGCGGTCGACAGGATCGCCGGGCATCAACTGAGGATGGGGAAAACGTTCGTCAATGTATTCGTTGATGATGTTCGATTCATACAAAATCAAATCACGCTCAACCAAGATGGGTACTTGCCCGTATGGATTCATGACATTGATGTCTTCTGGTTTGTTGTAGAGATCAACATCACGGATTTCAAAGTCCATGCCCTTTTCAAAGAGCACGAATCTACATCTGTGAGAAAAAGGACAAACTGTCCCCGAGTACAAAACCATCATGAGATTGGCTCCTAAAAGGCTAAAGGTTTAATGGGCTAGCCAATGCCCATTGTAAGAACCCGCACAAGGCGGGCTGAAAGCACAGTTAAATCAGCGAATGTCTTTCCAATAAGAAGCATTCAATCGCCAAGCAATGACCATAAAGATCAACAAAAATAGCATGACCCAAACGCCAATTTGAACGCGGCTATTTTGATTTGGCTCAGCCATCCATTGCAAGTAACTGACCAAATCACCTACTGCTTGATCATACTCACGCGCAGTCATTTTGCCTGGAGTGATCTGTTCCCAGCCTTTCAAAGCATGGGTGGTGTGACCATGATGCTCCACATCTTCATAAATAGGACGGCGTTGTCCTTGCAACTCCCATAAAACATGGGGCATACCAACATTGGGGAAAGCCAAGTTGTTCCAACCCGTGGCCTTGGTGTCATCGCGGTAGTAAGTGCGCAAATAGGTGTAGATGTAGTCAGCCCCTGTTCCGCCACTGCCTGAACGCGAACGGGCAATCAGGGTTAAATCGGGAGGGTTACCACCAAACCAGTCTTTGCCTTGCTTGGCGTCCATGCTGATCTTCATGGTGTCACCGACTTTATCGGTGGTGAAAAGCAAGTTGTCTTTAATTTGCTTTTCTGTCAAGCCGATGTCCTTGAGGCGATTAAACCGCATATAGGAAGCCGCATGGCAGTTCAAGCAGTAGTTGACAAATATTTTTGCGCCATTTTGCAGGGCGCTTAGATCATTGAGCTTGTTGGGTGCTTTGTCCCAAGGAATGGAGTCTGTGCTTGCAAAAGCGGGCAAAGCCATGCCCAAAACCATAGATACAACGATTAGAAATTTTTTCATAACTGAATGCTCCAGGTTCGCTCAGTGCGCCACAAAGTTCACACGATCGGGAACCGGTTTGGTCTGACCCAAGGTACTCCACCAAGGCATCAACAAGAAGAAACCAAAATAATACAAGGTACCCAATTGAGACACCCGCTCACCTAGGGTTGAAGGTGGTTGAATACCCAAATAGCCAAGGACAAAGAAGTTAACCACAAAGATGGCATACAAGTAAACATGCCAATCTGGACGGAATCGAATGGATTTAACGGCGCACTTGTCGAGCCAAGGCAAGAAGAAAAGAATGATGACCGAGCCACCCATGACCACCACGCCCCAGAACTTGGCGTCAATAGCCAACATCAAAGCGACACCCACCACGGCAGCCCCAACCACCACAGCTTTGTACATGTTACTGATCTTGGCGCGGGTCGCACCCAAATAAGCGGCCGCCAAGACACAGACAATCAACGCATACATCATCTCGCCTGTAATTGCACGCAGCATGGAATAGTAAGGCGTGAAATACCAAACCGGTGCAATATGCGCGGGGGTTTTCAGTGGATCAGCAGGTATGAAATTGTTGTATTCCAAAAAGTAACCGCCTAACTCGGGTGCGAAAAAGATAATCGCGCAAAACACCAGCAAAAAGGCGGTGACACCCAAAATATCGTGAACGGTGTAGTAAGGGTGAAAAGGAATGCCATCTAAGGGGCGGCCTTTTTCATCTTTGTGTGCTTTGATTTCAACACCATCGGGGTTGTTAGAACCCACTTCATGCAAAGCGATGATGTGCGCCACGACCAAACCCAAAAGGACCAAGGGCACAGCAATCACGTGAAAAGCGAAGAAGCGGTTCAAGGTGGCGTCGCCCACCACATAGTCACCACGAATCAGCAAAGCCAAATCTGGTCCGATGAAGGGGATGGCTGAGAAAAGATTCACAATCACTTGCGCACCCCAGTAGGACATTTGCCCCCAAGGCAGCAAATAGCCCATGAAGGCTTCGCCCATCAAGGCCAAAAAGATGGCGCAGCCAAATAACCAAACCAATTCACGGGGTTTTCTGAATGATCCGTAAATCAGGCCACGGAACATATGCAAGTAAACCACCACAAAAAAGGCCGAGGCACCGGTTGAGTGCATATAACGAATGAGCCATCCGTAGGGAACATCGCGCATGATGTATTCCACGGAAGCAAACGCCGAGGCGGCATCTGGCTTGTAGTGCATCACCAAAAAAATGCCGGTGAGAATTTGAATCACCAACACCAGCAAGGACAAAGCACCAAAGAAGTAGAAAATATTGAAATTTTTGGGGGCGTAGTACTCGCTTAGATGCTCTTTGTACAACTTAGACAAGGGAAAGCGGTTGTCAATCCAAGTCAATGCCTTTTCGGACATGGGTGCATCAGCAGAAATTTCTTTGAATTCAGACATGGTCTTTTCAAGCCTTCTTATCTTCACCAATCAGCAAACGAGTGTCTGAAAGGTACATATGGGGAGGGACTTCCAAATTGTCTGGGGCTGGCTTGTTTTTGTAGACGCGACCAGCCATGTCAAAAGTGGAACCATGGCAAGGGCACAAAAACCCGCCTTGCCAATCGTCTGGCAGGGATGGCTGAGGCCCCATTTGGAATTTGTCGCTGGGCGAACATCCAAGGTGCGAGCAAATGCCAACGCCAACAAAAAATTCAGGCTTGATGGATCTGACTTGATTTCTGGCGTATTCGGGTGTGAGTTCAGTAGGCTTGCGCTGGGACTCAGGGTCGGCCAGTTGCGACTCCACTTTTTTCAAAGCTTCGAGTTGCTCAGGTGTACGGCGAATAATCCATACGGGTTTGCCGCGCCATTCAACCGTCAGCTTTTCTCCAGGTTTGATGGCGCCGATATCGACTTCAACAGCTGCTCCAGCGGCCTTAGCTCTCTCGGAGGGGCTGAAAGAACTGACAAACGGGACTGCGACTGCAACGCCGCCAACTGCACCAACACAACCCGAAGTTATTAGCCACGTTCGTTTGCTGGTGTCCACAGTGGTTTCACTCATGAAAGACCTCTAAATTGGGATGCAAATTTTGTAAAGCCTGTAATTCTAACCGAGCCTGCCCCGTCAAGCCATCCCTACAAATACATGGTTTTTGTTTGAATTAATTTTCAAAAAAGTGATAAATTGAGCTATTAATAATTAATTTAAGGACTCTTCTATGTTCAAAGAATTCAAAGAATTCGCCATCAAAGGAAATGTGATGGATTTGGCAATAGGCGTCATCATTGGCGGGGCATTTGGGAAAATCGTCGAGTCGGCTATTTTTGGGTTCTGGGCTCTGTGCCCGATACGGTGCCGCGAACCTTAGAGGCGATGCGCAAGGCGGGTGTGCCGGTTTTGTCTTAAGGCAACTTCATCACCATTGCCATCAACTTTTTGATTTTGGCTTTTGCTATTTTTCTGATGGTCAAGCAAATCAATCACTTGAAGCATTCCGCGGCAGTTGCTGAGCCCATGGCGCCATCGCCAGTCACACCAGAAGAAGTTTTGTTGCATAGAGAGATTCGCGACCAGCTTCTGCGCAGGTCATCAACTGACGAGTCCATCACAAACGCTGGCCTTTGGCCACTTTGAGCGCAGCCAACAAACTGCTGGGGTCAGCCAGTCCTTTGCCGGCGATGTCAAACGCGGTGCCGTGATCTGGGCTGGTTCGCACAAAGGGCAGGCCCAAGGTTTGGTTCACGCCATTGTCCAGCCCCAAGTATTTGACAGGTATCAAACCTTGGTCGTGGTACATGGCAACCACCACATCCGTGTCTTGTTGTCCCTGTGCAGTGTGCGCTTGCATGAACACGGTGTCTGGTGGGTAAGGGCCGCTGATCTGCATGCCCAGCGCTTGGGCTTTTTCAATCGCGGGGGCAATAAAGCGAATCTCTTCATCGCCAAACAGTCCCTTTTCACCGGCATGGGGGTTA